>Ga0307509_10001048_pt1 | contig 47477 bp, 46 predicted proteins | sample 10_EM_MG_FD_202245 | JGI IMG/M metagenome (GOLD analysis project Ga0307509, IMG submission 202245) | Populus trichocarpa ectomycorrhiza microbial communities from riparian zone in the Pacific Northwest, United States - 10_EM | ecosystem: Host-associated > Plants > Roots > Unclassified | place... | reverse complement strand
ATGGCTTAACGTCAACCCCTAGGCAGTAGCCATCGTGGGGGAAGAGAGGTGGGTGGGGGAAAGTGACGATGATTTCTCGTGGTGTTGAGATTTCAATCGCTGGAGGTGTTGTTGCAATGGTTCGTGGCCTATCTCTTGGTCGGAACCAAGTGCCTTATATAGGCATCTTCTCACAACCCTAACCCTGGTCACTCATCACCATCGCGTCACATAGCCCCCATGACTCATAATTAGTCATGGTGCGAAATCCATCAGCTGATTCTTACAAATCAGCTGCACACCTTCTCTTTCCTCGATCCAAACCCATAAACTCGATCATGCGCTCGAATGAGTTGCATGCGTGAAACCCACGACTCGTAATCTGAGTCATGTGTGAAATCATTACATCGTATGACGTCACAATCGTGACGTCATGAAACCATTAACCAATCATAATCAACCAATGACTCGCCAGTGCGCAGTCATGTGAAAGCTTTGAGTCAAATGACGTCATAGTGCAAAAGCCCAACATACCTTATGACTAATAAGTATTAATCATGTGAAATCTGCCTTGCTTAGTCACGATTTGTGACAGCGACTACCTATCCGGGCTTGCACAACCATACGGCAGTACGTTCCAAAGAGTACGCCAGTCCCAACCCCACCTAACTCGCAGTACATCTGGAAAAGTACCACCCCCGCGATTCGTAGACTGAAGTCTGAGTATCCGGCCAGCACACGGGAATCACAAAAATAAACCACCCAACTAGGGTACGAACATAGCAAATCCACCTCCCATAGCCATCCATCAAACACTACTGTAAGCAAGGTCATAGTCACAACCAAACCCACATTCTGGCAAACCGGTCACGCAAACACGACAAAAGAAATCGAACACAATCTCAATGGCGCCAGCCACGCCCCTTCCGACGCCGCCCACGGCTGACGGTAATAAATCCAGGATTACGAGCATGACGATCGGATCCTCCCCCCCAGCAGCCGAAGCCACCGGAGAACCGTAATGACCAGCGGGAACCGGAGGAGGCGACGAGGCAACAACCTCAATCACCCGAGCCTTCCGAGAAACCACGCCAGCCTCATCGTCCACCCAACGCCCACGACCCGGGTGACGTTTGGCAACAGTCCAATCTGCCGACGGCGACCGTTCAACCTGGACCACCACTGGTAACACTGGCTCAGCCACATCGGGCTCAGGCTCCTGCGCCATGACAGCGGAAGCCACAGTAGTCACCGTCAACGCCTCCACATGCACCCCGAGGGACGCCACCGTAAGCGCAGCAGGCTCAGCCACTGGGGCGAGCACCGCCACTTCATCAGCCACCTCCTCACCAAGAGGAAAGGCTTCAGCACCGTCACCCTCACGAGAGAGGGGAGCAACCGAACGAAGAGCATCAAGCTCACGGCGGACGGACTCACTCTCCAAAGCCCACAAATGTAGCCGACGGGACAGGACGGAAATGTGATGGCGGAGGCGAGAAACCTCAGCCTTGAGGGCCAAAGCTTTCTCCACCGTCCGACCAAGAGCCAGACCCGATCTTGCAACCATGGTGGCAGAAAAGGTTGAGGAACCTCGCTTAACCATGACGATCAACTCGCGAAGGAGACCGACCGTACGAGTAACTGACCGATGGGAAGAAAACCACCGACCTTTCGACCGAACCGAAGGGAGGAAACCGCCAGCACTCAACCAAAGGAGGAAGAAGCAGGTGCGAAATCGTCCACCAAGGGAAGGAAGAAGCAGAGGGCAAGCCGACCGAAGAAAGAAGAAAGCAGAGGGGAAAGATGAGGAACCTCACGATTCCAAACGATCGTGATCGAAAGGAAAGAATTAAAATCGAGCAGAGCCCAGCGGAGTACTTGAAGTTAAAGACTTAAAGCTATCGCAAGAGGGCGCGATAAGGAATCAAGGACGCTAACTCGTTGAAAACCAGAATGTGACAGATCACAAGGAGGTTACGTGGCCAATTTTCAAAAAGTGAGGGAAATAGGGGAGGAGAAGCATGCATACATCAGAGATATGCCATGGATCTTCCTATATTAGCTACGAATAAACCGCGGATTTAACAAAAGAATCTGGTGAAAGAGGGCGGAAACCACAGCAAAACACACCCCTTTCCCCCCTCCGAGTCATAAAAAAACTTTCTTTACCTTACTAGGAGAGGAAAGCCCAACAACATAACACACGGTCCAATTATTCGAGTTTCTAACGGTACGTCAACAATTGCAACTCTCAAACAGTTTCATACTAGCGAACATTGGCCTTCAATCTCTAACAACTATAAGGCAAGCGCCTTATCCCTCCTCACCCAAAGGCCTTCAAGACCATTCCCACCAAGCTGGACGCCTGGACCAGCCAGGAGGTGGATTTTATGCTCAGCTTCCGGGCCGAAGAGCCTCGATAAGGTTACCAAATAAATAAATAAATAAAAATAATTAATTAATAAGTTCGTTCATGAGTATCTAGGTTAGAAATTTGCAAGAGGCGAAAAAAGTGATGTGATGGATGGAAGTTTACAAACCTGTACCATATCCCAGATTCATAGGATTGACACTGTCGTGTCCGCCATCCATTTCCTTTGGGTGATACCGATAGCAGGTGTTCTGGCTCCCTAAGGAACTGCCCCCCACCAAGCCCCACCTGCACGGACTAGCTCATGCAGGAAAAACTTCTAGTGCTGAGCAAGACTACAAGCCGATACAGTTTTCTCTTCCTTTGTGTGCCCATAAGATGGTTTTTGGAAACAATCAAGACTTGAAAAACCTGCAGACCCCCCTCCCCCCCTAGTCTGGGCCCCCTGTCTCAGAAGAACAGACTTGAACACTATACCTCAGCTAATAAAAATATTCAGAAAAAAAAGAAAAAAAAGAAAAAAATATGGGTTTTGGCAAATATATATATCTTAGACTCCATGTACAAGACAGTCGTGCTATGTGACTTATGTCAACGGACAGTCAACCTCAGGGATTAGTTTGTAGGGCCAAATGCGAACACCGCAGGTGGCATAGCAAAAGTTCACTTTTTAGTGTGCAGTGTCACAATGGCACGGAAAAAAACGCTGGTGTTTTTGTGAAGAGTAAAGAGGGATTTCCGAGAGAAAGAAGGAAGGAAGGGAAAAAAATACTTTTCCGAGTTTGTTTTAGTCTAGGCGTTTACTCTCTTTCTGTTCTGCTTGTGGGGACCTCATTTTTATTTGCTTCAGCGTACCCGGGGTTCCTCATACCCTTCTAGTCAATCGATATTTTTAAGGGGGAAGATTGAGAGGATTCCTTCTTCCAGTGGGGATGTTCACGGAGACTTCCTACAATAATGGCTAGGGGTTGGGTAGTAAGCTGGCACCAGAGAGCAGTCTCCCAAGTCCTAGCGTAAGGATTCATCCAATGGTAGGATTTGATGTGCAGCTGGCCACCCAGAACTATCACATGGGCTATACCATAGGGGGGTTATCGACTAATGATGTAGTCTAATTTGATTAAGAAAAGCCGGGCAGTTCTAGTTGTCTATTTTCTTCGGCAGAATGTGCTACCATTTGGCTGCCCAAGATGCCACGGTTCGTTACATTAACTTACATACCCCCTTGCCGCCGTGTGGGAACCACAACCGTGAGTTAGTGTTTATCAGGATCCCGAGAAATTCCGCACTGTCACCATATCAGGTGATGGGCCAGAGCAATTAATATGAGACCTGGGGTACCGATCGAGATTGAGACTTCTAACTCAGCTTAACTCCAGTAGCACTAACAGAATATTGATGATAGCTAATTACAATAATATTATAAACTAGTAGAGGTTCCTTGAGGCCCCAGGGGAATTGGAAATGATTTTCTCCTTTTGCAGCCAGTCTAACTAAAGCCTTCCGCCCAACAACGCCAGGCTCCCCCCTTGCAATGGGGGATCTGGAAGGAAGTTCTCCTCATTTTCAGCCAAGCCAGAGATGTCTGTCAGTCCCATTGTCCCTCCATTTCCCGTTTCCTTTCCTTCTCCTATTCCGCCCCGATTATTAGGGTTTCTCGTTGCTATACATGGGGGTTGGTCGGGAAGGAAAAAAGGATCTGGGTGTATGGCTCACGATGCCATTAGATTTCTCATTTGATAATCTGTACAGCGCATGAGTAGACTCTCTTGAGATTATCTATCTCCGCTAGCTCTGCAATCTCTGGGCTCATGGAGCAAAAGCTCTTGCGAAGAATTAGTACCCTCCCAGCACTAGATAAGATTTGCTCCCTTGCTGTGTCAGACCTCAGTAGCCGATATTCGTAGCTTCTTTAATCTGTCACAATAAACCTGCTGTCTGCTACGTGCTGATTTCCGCCTATAATTTGGTAATTGATCTTAAGCCATTTTAAGGTAAGATATATTTCACATCCGCCGTAACCCGGATTCCCTTCCTTGTCCGAGTGAGAATTTATGCATTTTTGGTGTGGTTGAAAATTTCGATTTTTGACGGCATTGTCCACCGTGCTCGTGAATGGAAGTGTGCTGCGTAGTGGCAGTATATATGAAGAGATTTCGAAGTAGCTAGCTTGTTTATTGTGTCGTGTTCCTCTTGTATAAAATAGTAACTACAGTGATTGTTATCGGATACTACTGATTCTCCCTACTCTATCGTATACCTATATAGATGTTAAAAAAATAGGCCACCTTTTTCAATCACAAATTCTGTACTAGTGCATGGCCTTCCAAGGCAGTGAGAACTTAACCCTAACGATCTAGTCACCTTTGGCAGAAGTTTAACCCACCACACTCCATGGCTGGAGGTAAAGCCAACAATCAGCCTTGTACCCTAACTCCCCATTTCCCATACCACTAGAGCCCTGTCTGATTCAGAGCACTCCCTCAACTAACCAAGAATCATCTTTCAGCACACTCCTCCTCCACCAACCACTAGCTCAAGTCCTAAAGTCATCAAAAAAAAAAATCAAACACCCAACTACAACTCAACAAAAATGGAAAGCGAGTCTCTAGAAATAACTAGAGCGGACAAACCCTCGAATCACATCACAGAAAACGGCATGACCCCCGAGGCGTACAATGAGCTTAAAGTGTACATCAAGTCCATAATTCTTCCTGGCACTCCCGCTTTCGAGTGTAGTGGCCCCGGCAACATGGAAAGTAAGATGGTCTACCACCAATGGTTCGATAACGCTCTTGAGGAGATTGGGCCTAGGTTTTTTCCCCGAGATTCCAATGGGTTGGTTTGGCCCGAGGATTATGTTGAGTATGTTTTCCCCTCCCTCCCTCACCCTTTACTCTGTTCCGTCATTGGGTTTCCTCGAGAAGCTCCTGTGGGGCTAAGATTTGTATGATATCATAGGATTTATGAGAGCGTTCATCAGGTTGCGCAACTCTTGACCATTGCCGTTAAGAATAATTATAAGAAAATTATGGACTTGGGGGTTGTCGGAGCAGGGACTGAAAGTTGCGATAAGGTGGAGATGGCCTGGGAGGACGACCTTTACGGGGGCGGAGCCGCTGGTGATGCCGATGCTGAAGATGATGTGATGGTCTTTGAGGAAGTTTTAGATGAGGAGGAGGAGTTCATGATGGGCCAGGACGATGAGGACAATGAGGCCACGGCAGAAGGCGTGGATGTAACTTCCAATGTGCTGGAAGATTTGCTTGGCTTGATGAAGGTATGTCTCCACTTCCCCTGCACTATGACTTCCTATATTAGTAAAAGCTAACAACTATTCGCTAAAGCCCGAATTGTTTGCTTACTTCCCAAATTTGGCTGAAGGATGCTTTGATTGGGACGAAATTGTCGGCTCTATCAGCCCAGAAACTGTAAGTCCTCTGGCCAACTTGGATCAAATGGGGTCTATCACCCCTGAATGTTGAAACTAAACTCTGGGTACAGATTGGCTTCCTTCTCTCGTCACTTTCTTAACTAGGCATCGAGGCACACTCTCGAGAAAACACCTCCTACGGCTTAGCACTGGTTAATTTTTCCTTGGATATGAGTACTTTAGATGCGGATCGAGAACTTTTCTAGCCTAACTATCTTTGAATGTTTGATACTCAATTAATAAAATAAAAATTTTCATTCTACCCCTGCTCCAGCACCACTAATCTCTGAATCTATTCACGCGTTTAAACCCGGCGGAAGGATGTGATTCTGGTCCGGCGCCTAACTTACAGCAACCCACCACCACCGCAGCCGGATTTAGTAATAAAACACCAAACACTACAAGAGGTGGGAAACGATTAGAAGTGGCAACCGAAATGGTAATTGTGTTCAACTGCGCTCGTACAGTACGAGTGGGAATGGAACTATCTATTGTAGCTGTGGGCATCACAGACCCCGGCTAGATAAAACCAGGGAACAACCTCCCAATACAAGAAACAACTAATTAGTAGCAGTGGCACAAACCTAATTGGTATTACAGAGCAACCTAACTTTCTTTAACGGAAGTGCTAAATTAACAACTATAAGAGATTCTAAAAAAGTTAGATATAAAAGTATTTCTAATTTCAAGAAAAACCCCAAGTGACCGGCTAGTCTGTCCCTTCTGGACACGGAAGAGATATCGTACTTTCATCGTACTCGAGTAACTTAGCGCTGGACGCCTTGAAGGTGGGAGTCTAAAATGCTCCAGTGACCAAATATAGAGTCCCCACCGCTTAGATAATGAGCCCGAATCTCTATCATTCGGCCGATCAGAGGGGAGTATCTATGTAGGCGGGGTGTGTAATCAAATTTCCCGAGACCACAATATCACCCCGCTCACTATCTTCAGCGGTGCTTTTTCCACCAGTTGAATTCCGGACCCCAGCCGCACCTCATGGGAAGGCATGATGGCATTTGGGCGACATCGTATGGCCCGACAAAACCCGGTTCACTGGGAAAAACTATTTCTACCGATCCTATGCAAATCTCTATGGAAACAAGGGTGCTGTTTTCCCCTTCGTAGTGACTCTAGTGAGCCCTCCTAACCCCTTGACCACTTCTCCATGTCTATTCTCAACAGCCCATGAAAGCGCTATATTCCCTAAACAAACAGGCTCTTAGGCTTGTTGCGATAGCACCAGATCAGGAATACTATCAGTGCGATAAGGAAGGCTCCACCCCATTCAGCGGGCATTGACCCCAGGGCATTAAAAACCTTATACCTACCCCCCAGCAAAAAAATGGTTTGCGGAGCTTTTTCTTTTTTTTTTAATGCTCAGCCACTCCACTGCCCCCGGATTCGAACCCATTATGGTCCCTGTTTCAAATTAGCCGACCAGTCTCCTAAGCCATTAATCCATAGGAACTGGCCGATAATACTCTTCTTGGTCTTTTAACTGCTTCTTCTTTGGAATACAGATATTTCGGGAATTTGATACTTTATCTTTGGTAAAAAAATATCGTATCCAATGATAGTACTCTCTCGTGATATTATTGGAACAAGGAAAGACGGCAGCCGGGTGTATTTGTGGGCTCTGCTTCAGAAACCATCACTTTCTTTGTCAGAGGACCAACATTCGCCTTGCCCCATGGCCAATATCCCCGGTGTAACTATTCTTTGGCACAGGAAGGATTCCCTAGGTAGGTATCAGTGAGTGGTGATCAGTGTTTTGTAATCTCTCCCTCCTTAAGAGCGTGTTTGCTCTATAGCACAGTACGCTTAATGCTCCCTGCCGTAATACAGCTGAGCTTAGGTTCCCCTCGAACGAAAAAAATAATTTAAAATTCAGGATTATCCAGTTAATAGTATAAGCAATGGCTCCCTCGATGTAATTAGCATGAACCCATCAGCTCAAACTCTCTCCTTTGGAATCTTATTGTTGGAAGGTCGATCACGTGGCCTGAGGAAATAACAAATCCTGCGAAATGGAGAGTGAACCCCACAGCTGATACATTAAGGCTCCATCCTTATCAAAGCACCTACAACCTAAACTTGTCAGAAGGGCAATGAGCACCGTCATCAACTGAGCCTGAAACTGGTAACAAAATCCCCCAGATCCATATACTACTGTTAGCAAGCAGCCAGACCGGTCAGGCTTTAGGCAAAACTGGGCCAGCGTGGGCTTTTGCGGGGACTGGCCGGCTTCGAGGGTTCGTCTGATCGGGGCTTGCCGGACTACAAAGCCTAATGGCTTCAGAGTGATTAAGCATGAGTTCCTCCCTAGATTGGTGTTTGCCCATCAGAAAATTAGGCCGCAGTGTATCTTTCTGACTAAGCACCTAAGTTAGAACCTTGTTGCACCATCACTCTGGAAGACTTGCAGATTTGACTGATACTGCCTCATACAAGTTGAACACCACAGCTTGGGAAAGGAACACCCTTGGTCCCAACGGTCCAGTCCACCCGTGGGACAGACACCGACAATTATTCTCACCCCTGTTGGGACATACTTGACTGGACTTAGTGTTTTGTGCTCTCACCAGAACTGTTCGGTGTTTAGAAAATTTTCATGCACTTCAGTTGACTTCGATAGTGGAATCATAGAGGGTCGGAGATGGAACAGACCAGCGCTAGCCATTGGCTATGATACTTAATTTGTATTTATATTTTTCAAGATGAGGGACAAGACGGATCTCCTATATTTTCTTCTCTTGTCGTTCCTTTTTTTCTCTTAGATTTTCCCCGACTCTCTCTATAAATGGCCCTATGGCTTGCGTTTATTTTCATAAATAATTCGTATTCATTGCATTTACCTACCTTCACTCATTAGGCACGAATCAATTCTTGTCGTCCTCCTCATCACCCCTGTACAGAAGTTAATAGATCCGCACCCGGCCTTCGCCATACATTCTTCACAACTCCCTCATCCTTCGCCTGCCCCGTTCCTTATATCCTCCAACTAAAACGCACTCCTGATGGCGGTACACAGCTTCAATTATCCATCACTCGTAAACCTAACATTGTCATTCCATATCGGTGGGTCAGTAATGCTCACCCGGATTATTGGATGATCCAAAGCTTATTATTACTAGAGACAGAATATACAACCTAAAGACTCGCCCCCAAGAAGGTATATCCACAACTTAGACTCCAAGATTCCTACCCTGATCATTCCTTCTATTTCTTCGACCAGATTCCGGAGTAAAGATAGACAGAGGCGAAATCCTGAAAGATTGGTAATCCGTCCCCGGCCCTCCCTGCTCGAAATGCCTGCCTTTGTAGCCATCGGCAGTAGTATGAGCTTGCGGGGCATGCAAACATTGAAAGTTTTCATACTATAAAATCACCTTCTGCCTTGTCCCTCCCTTCCTCCCCCCTCCCTTCTTTCCCTACCTCAAACCATCTCGCAACTTAACTGCTCCAACACAAATTACTCTCGTTCACTTGAACTACTCTCGCTTCGCTCGGTAAAATTCTTTAGTCTGATCCTTACGTCCATTTTCAACTCCTCTATTTTTAACGGCCCCCCGCCATCCGGCCCTCCCCCGGCCGTGTTTCCTTTACTTTCCTCTGCTTCCCTCCTTTTCTTGGCCAGCTATCTTACAACTCCTTAACCGGCTCAATATAAATTACTCCCGTTCACTTCAATCACTTCACCTCGTCCCGCCAAAATCCTTTAGTCCGATTATCGCCTCTATTTCCTACCCCTTTATTTTCAACAGTCTCCTACCGTCCACATCCTCCTAGCCATCCTTTCCTTTCCTTCTTCCTCTTGCCTCCAGCTATCGTACAACTCCTTAACTGCTTCGGGGCACATTCCTCTCTTTCACTCTAGCCTTTTCACCTGCAGGAATCTTTTAATCCAAAAATGGCCTCCACTTTAAACTCCTCCATTTCCAAAGGAGAAAAAAGCCCCCGCCGTACCACCTCCCCCGGTTGTTCTACTTCCAACCGAAATCCTGCAAATCCCAGCCATCTCTTGGCATTGCCCGCAGTCCTACCTCTACTCGCGAAAAGCACTGTCTCACCCTAAGAGCCTGTCGTCCCAGGCAAAGAGGGACCTCGTAGGATTTTGGCGCCCTGAACTCACTGCTAGAGACGATACAGTCCCGTCCGGGGCTCTTGGGAGACTCTCCGCCGGCTCCCTGCTAAAAACATCTACCCATTCCTGGGCCGATGAGACACACCTCAAAGTCAATTGCATGCCCCCAACAAAAGGCTTATTTAGGGCATTTAGAGGTTTCAAGCAATGGTGATTGCTAGCTTTATTTCATATCCTGTAGGTTTTGTGCGCAAGCACGGGCCATCCATAGCCACCTTAGTTGCTGGGCTTGGGGGGGCGCTTGGCCCGTCCCCTGCCCCTCTATCGTCTGCCCCACCTGCCCCACTCTCACCTGCGGGAATGTCACTTGCTCCGATTTTACTTGCCCCAATGGTACTTCCTTCTCGGGGCCAGAGTGGTTGAAGTGGTGGACTTCACTTCCAGGTTGAATATGAAAGGACCAGCAGGGTGTCGTTCCAGGCCGATCATGGGCAATCGGTCCTGCCTTTCGTGGTCCTGGACCACACAGACCATTGCTCTCCTGATACTATACTCCTTAGTCCTGCAACCTTCTTCCAACAAAATTCTACTCGTCATCACCCATCCGTGTTCCAAAGAAGACTCACATCGAGCACGCCATCGCCGCATCAGAACAGAAAGCCCAAGTCCACCTACCCACTTCCGGTTCCTAAATTTCCCTGCGTCCCTTGCTGCGGCTCCGGTGGGGGTGAACAGCTCTTGTACGCCACAGAGTCCTGAAGTGCTAAGGTCACTAACTTGGTCCTGATGCATTTCTCGGCCACCCTCAAGAGTCAAGACATACGCCTGGCCGCTCTCGTCAACCACTGCCCCATGGGGGAGTTGCGGTAATCCAAATCACAGACTCCCGCCTCTATTACAAGGAATACCGGTTCCGTCAGGAGCGGCAGGCTGCAGGCTGCTTCTGGGAAGGAACAATCCGGGAACACATAGAGCTCCTCCACGAAAGGATGATTGTAGCTCTCTCTCCGGAGCCGCGAACCGTCTCCAGGGGCTTGTGAGGTCGGAGAGAGCAGTGGGTATGGCGCAGGGGGGTATGATGCGGAGGGCGGGGCTAGGGTGCTAGGATGGGTGACGTCTATGGGTCAGGTTTTGTTACCAGGTTTCTTTAATTATTTAATTTTTTATTATCATCAATGGGACCTTTGATCATGAATTGCCCACTTCAATTTTAGGATATGTGTAGCACATTGTGTTGGAAGTCGGCGCTTTCTGGCTTCCGACAACCTATCTGCTGACGCCAGGATAGATGACGACCCCAACTCTAACATGCAGAAACAACTTTCTACATCTATCCCCTAATAAGCAGCACAACCGCGGTCCAAAGTACCGTACACATAACCGCTGCCCACACGCCTGCTGTCCAAACATATCCACCACCCCCACTAGCTGTGCTCACGGCAGCTCACCCTGCCGGTACCCCGTATGTTTGCCGATATATATCTCCCTTCTCGTAGCTTTCTACATCTGTTCAAACAGCAGTGTATATCTAGGCAAATACTCCTGCCAAGAACCTCATTGTTGTGATTGTTGTCATCTGGCGAACCCTTATGCGCTATGATTCGGCCGATTAGTAGCGACTACCTATCTACGCAGGGTGTGTAATCGAATATCCCGTCACCACAATATTACCTATTCACTATTTCCAACGGTGTTTTCCGCCAGCTGAATTCCGGACCCCAGCCCACAAATACCGCCGCACCTATCCATTGTGTTGTGATCCTCCTACAGACCACACAGAAAACAAGACATTTCCTCTATCTCCATTTAGCTGTGTCAAATTCCTTGACCGGCTGTGCCTTGCCCTTTGCCAATAACGAAGCAGTGTCCAACAATTATCCCAGCACTACTCCAGCATCTAACGCCAACCGCCTACCATACCCGCCTACAGGGAGCTTCTTTTCCCAGATGCGCCCAAACTATTACTAGAAAATCAGAATTTATAGAGTAGGAACTTAATTTCTCTACGCTGTTAAAATATAGCTATAATCCTTACAGTGATTATAGGCCCGTTCTAACCCCACATCCACCCATTCTAGTACCCCTTCCATGTTCCCCAAAGGCAATGATCACATCCCGCTGCGCGCCCACCCGCTCCTGACAAATCATGCAAACCCTACCCGCAGCCGCGCCCCCCGCCGAGATCAGCTCTCGGCGGCCGCAACCTTGCCACAGCCATAGCCGCGCCAGAGAATACTGCAATACACCGCGCCCACGATACTGAGGTTACTGAATTGGGCCGAGTGCCGAGCAATGAGGGTGGAGGCTAGTACTAGTACTTAAGACGGATTTCCTCCTTACATTCTCTTTCCTCCCTACCTCCCTTACAACACAGCGTAGCTGAGAGACAAGCTCAACACTTTCCTTTGCCATATCGTAGGCTTTCCTTCGATTCCGGCTTCCAAGGCCTCCGCCCCGGGTGGTGGTTTTGTGAGTGAGTGTGAGCGCGAGGTAAGATTGTTCCCTGTTTGGTTGTTTGCCTGATTGTTTGCTAGCGGCAATGCCGAAGGTGAGATTATTGGGCGATAAACGGGAAGCTAACGCCTTACGCTATCTGGTGCGGCAGTTCTAGCCGCAGATAAAATAATTTACTCACAGGCTCTCTACTCCCCAGTGCCTAGACTCGACCTCGGCAGAGGAGCTTAAATTCTCGAATCACGATTCCCTTAGTGTTTGCGAGGAAAATATAAACAACCGATAAAAGTAAGTCTCACACTGGGCATCCGTGCGTCCAATCCTGGAGCTAAAAGATAATAATGGAAAATCAGCAATGCCTACACCCGAAAAAAACGGGAAAAAATTTACCATGCTTCTCCCAAAGCCCAGAAGGCGGGAAGAGCGTGGCCGCAGTCGTGTATTGAGTGCGTTTGGTAGTGGCGGCGGTGCTAGGAACCGTGCTGAAGGTCAGCCCCGTGGTCCAATTGAAACACCCCAGGGTGTCAAGCATGGGCCCCCAGTCCCCGACACCTCCGGCCCGACGCGTGCGCCAAGCCCCAGTCCACGTTCCAGAACTACTAGGTCTGAGAGCAGGGGTACCACCGGGGATGACGCTAGGGGAGCTGTGAGTCCGTATCAAGAATCTCTCCGGTACGGTTCCACTAGTCCTAGGCGCAGTGATAGAGAACCCATTCATCGCTATAATAACAGAAGGTCTCGTTCTGGTTCCCCGGTTTACAGCGGTCAATCCGGTCAGGTTGAGCATGAGTATTATAGATACGAGGCCTCCCATCGGAATCGCTATCGCAGCAGATCTCCGGGAGATCGCCGTTGTAGGTCAAGGGGTAGTTATTCTCCCCACAGCCGCGCCCCATATCGTCGTCGCAGCCCCAGCCATTATCGCTCCCCCCGCCGTGATAAGTACGGTCGGCCAAAATACGCCGATAGTAGCAGCACCAACCAGGCTCCGAGTGGTCATCACGGAAGACGTTCTAACCATGGACCGCACTACGGGACCAGTGCTCACCCTAGGAACCATCTCACGGGGGGTGATGATAAAGCTCAAACAATTCCTCGCAGACGCTCCCGCTCACGAAGCCCTTCCTCTGCATACAGGAGTCGTCATCCAGCGAATTTGGACCGCCCTCTCCCGCATCGCGCCCGTTCTCGCGAGCCCCATTCAGACCGTCCCCGTTCTCAAAGGAAGCCTAGAAAATACTATCCCCGCCATTCTCGCTCTCCAATGGATTCAGGAGAATCTTATTCCCACCGTTATCGTTCTCCGGAGAGCTCAAGAGACCCCCGGCGCCTTACCCCCTACGAGCCAGATCCGGGTCCCCAAGAGCCCTCTTATGGTGATCCCCACGCAGGAACTCCCTCCCAGAATGGTGATCGTAGAGGTTCTGAAGGTGGGAGGGTGACTCACCCTGCATACGATATGCCGACCGACAATCAATCGATATCCCGAACCGCCCAGAGGTCCTGCCAAGACCGCGGTAGGGCTTCTAGACGGGCCAGGCAGAGCTGGGCTGCAAAGCGCCCTCCTCAGTAGAGCAGATTTTCCGACGGAAGCTTACGGAAGACTCCTGGGAGGAGGCAGAGGCGATCGGGTTTAGAGGTTAGGATGGTGTCTTGGAAGGGCTATAGGGTGCAGAAAGTGTCGAGTATCAGAGCAATGGTAAACTGGAAATATTATCTAAGGCCATAGAGGTAGCGCTGTAGGTAGAAGGGAGGGACAGCGATGGGCGAAGGGTCAGGCATTTAGTCACCTTTTACCGGATAAGTTATGTCTTAGTAAGTGTAATACCTTAGTGGATGTAATGTCTCGCGAATTATGATGCAATTTTCCCCTAGTAGCGGAGATCAATGAGCAAAACTATCCCGATTTATCATTATTATAACTTTGTCTCGAAGACATCTGCTGTGAAGCCGAACATTCCTTGAAACATTTAGAGAGCTGAGCGTGTTCCTGACACTTAACCATGCGCTTATAGCTCCATGAAGTGCTAACCAATCCCCAAACCAAAAACCCTCTTAGAGGATGAAAGTAACATGCAAACTAAAGAACCAGCATTGGTACTAAAGCCAGAGCACCAATCAATGTGTAGAAACAGCTCCAAAAAGTGTTTAGTATCAGAAGGGGTGATATTCTGTGGTTCCGCTCCAACTCGCTTACAGGCAAACCCCTCTACAACAAAAAATAACCCGGATGAACCAAAGCACTCGTGAGGCTTAAATATGTGACTGGCCATCCCGCCCTGGCACCATTCGAACCATTTCTCCCATCTTATATGTAAGGTATTTGAGGAAATTTAATTCACCTTCTATCTAGTTCCGCCACCCTCAAACTCGGCTCCTCTTCAAATTCGGATTCCAGGCTAGGTAATAGGTCGAGTACCGGCCCTGCCGGGGACAATAGGGTGGGAAGCACTCGACAATCGACCGTTCCCCTCCCCATCCACACACTCCCCTCTCTTTTTACAACTTATTCAAGGTTTCCAGTGGTCGTAATGTTGGGTATTCAAAAGTAGACTATCACCTGATCTATGCCGGCAGCGGCGGTGGATACCTACCCTACGTAGCTTAGAATCCGAATTCGAGGAGGAAACGAATTTTAGGGCGACGTGATTATGGGTTCCCTTAAGATCCAAGGCCAAGCTGGTTGTGTAATCTGTGAGCAGATTACTGTTGGCCCCAGTGCTTCTCCCAACCTCGTCCCCACAAGTCCAATAGTCCCATATCTCCCCCGCGACCCCCGTTTTGCCCTCTTAGAACATATTTTGATGCTTGTAGCGGTCCGGCTAACGGCATCCGGAAAGCTCACAGTAAGTTACTGTGTCCTATCGTATCGTACACTATGTAAGCGTACCATCCAATCCCGTCTCGGTTCGAGTGAGAAGCCATGCATCCACAGGACTTGGAAGGTTCCCGTTTCTCATGTCGCGTGCCTGTATGTCTGGCTGACCACCGTGCCGGGAAATTGAGGTATTTGTGATGTAGGAGGGTGTAACAGTGGCTATAGCACAATTACCATGTATTTATTTTGAGGGGAGTATCAAATCTAACTATCAACCACCGCAGCCACCGCAACAGCATCCCACAGCAAAGCGAGCCCACTGTATAACGAGAATACCATACAAATAATCCCTGTCCCATAAGAGTTCTACGGGCATTCTCTCCTGGTTATTTTCTCGCTTGTGTTGAGAGCTATCGGGTATGAAGGAGGGAAGCGAGTAGTTCCACGAGCTCAAAAGGAGAGCGGTCACCGGAGAAAGTGAAGGACTTGTATTGCTTATTGGACAAGAAGAGGATTAGGAGAGAAAAAGAAAGAAGAGAAGAGAGAGAGAGAAGGAAGAGAGAAGAGGGTCAAAGATTTTGAGAGGAGACAGGGGGTGACGCAAGTGGTCACGATGTATCACTCGTAACCACTTCAACAGACAAGAAGAGAGCACGCCCGTGACTACAGTTGCTAACAGCTTGACTGTGAGTTACTATGCCAATTTATTCTCTGAGAGCTCCCTCCTGGAGTGCGGAGACAGTTCTAAGGCTGTAGCCCGCAAGACAGAGGTTCAAAAAATGCTACACTGCGCTATCCAGATGTAGCCGTGTAGCCGTAATACATATACCAATTGTAACTCTATCCTAACTCATGCAGCCAGGCATATTCCCTTCCGATGTCGCAATATCGCCACTGCCCGCATGCACCCCGTCCTCTTTCCCCGTCATCGGGCATCCACCTAATCATGTCAAACCTACCCGCTACCGTACTCCCCGCCGAGACGCCCCCACTCTCGGCGGCCACAGTCTTGCCATAACCATAGCCGCGCCAGGTAATACTACAATACGTTGCGCGCACGATACTGGGGTTGCCAAATCAGGCCGAGCGCCGAGCAATACTCGGGGGGCGGCTAGCAACCAAGGCGGCTTTCCTCCCTCCCTTCGCTTTTCTCCCTTCCTTCCTCACAACGTAGCAGAGGAAGACCGCCAACACGCCTCCCACCACTTTCGACTTTGGCTTGTAAGGTTTTCGTCTCGATATTTGGTGTGTGAGTAAGGGAGATGGTGAGAGAGAGAGAGGTAAGATCGCCCTTTGAGTTTGATTATTTGTTTGCGGACGGTAATCCCGGGGAAGTTAACGTTTGCACTATCGGTGGCAATAGTTTCAGCAACACGTAAACTCTTGTACACAAGCTCTCGGGCTCCACGCTTAGTGGTAATAGCTTTCGGTCCCGACCCATACGAACTTGAACCCTCGGAGGACCGCGGTCCGTTAGGTCGTTGGCCAAAATAAAGTAAGTCAAATAAGGTAAGCCACACACACACTTAGCACCAATGGGTTCAATTGGGTACTAAATAATAATGGTAAATCAGCAATGCCTTCCCCAAGAAAAGACGGGGAAAAATCCCCTTTGCTTCTCCCAGTGTCTGAAGGACAGGAGAAGCATAGCTCTAGTGGCACATTGGGCGCGCCTAGTACAAGTGGTAATAATACTACTCCTAGTCATAGGGTGGGAGAATTTGAGACTCTTCCTGTCACTTGTGTGCATCAGGGTGTCGACCTTATGCCTCTCACTCCAAACATTTCTAATCCTGCGAGTGCAGCAAAGGATCAAGCCCAACCCAGAACCACTGGGTCCGAGGAGGGACTGGTTACTCATGGCGATACTGCGAAATTTAGACCTGCTAAGGAAGTTAGACCTACACTTCAAGGACCTCCTCCTTCGGGCTCCACTGGTCTTGAGAGGGGTGGTAGCGAGCTCCTTCCTCATTCTAATAGAGGAGGCCCGACCACAAGCCCCTCGGTTGAAGATTGCCCCCGGGTTGATGTTTGGGTTCTGGGACCTGATCCTAGGCGTACAGATAATGCAACCCCAGAGATACCCCCAGCAGTCGTTTATTCTGAAAAGAAAGTGGTTACTCTATCGGGCCCTAGCCCGTCGAAGGGTACGTCTAGTCCCCAGCAGAAGAGGCCCGACGATCTTCAATCCAACAGGGCTAAACATCGCCATAAAGAGCCCCCCTCCAATGCAAATTATCGGCAGAGATCACCCCCGAGAACTACTAATCATAGACATGGATACTCCCCGCACCGCCGTGCTGCGTCTCCCCGAGGGCGCGACAGATACCGACCACCTTCCCGCCATGATCCACATAACCGGCCAGAACATCCCAGGGATTCGGGCCATGCGGATAACTACTGGCGCCCTGGGGACCATAACGGCGGACGCTCACGTCGGAGATCACGACCTCCAACTAGGGATCGTACCAGCTCTTTCCGGGAGGATACTGTCTCTCTGGGAATCCCTCGTAGACGTTCTCTCTCTCCCACTCGCTCCCCTTCCAACCGGGATCGCTATCCAAGAGAATATCATCGCTCTCCCGCATACTATTCCCCTTCACGCGAATCTAGGTCTCGCCGTTCTTGCTCTCCCACTCGCTCCAGACACGTTTCCCGCCGCAGCCCTCGCCGAGGAGTACCAGGCCCTTGGAAGCCATCAGGTGGTGGTTCTCAAGAGAAAAACGCCCCCCAGAGGCATAGTCGTAGTGGTTCTGAAGGTGACAGAGCTACTCTTAGTGCCCGCGATGGGAGTATGGGTTGTCAATCTGGACGAAAGGATTCCATTCAGGGACATCATGCATCCACTCGTGCTTCCAAAACTATAAGCAGAGGTAGCATCGAGGGCAGTAGTGGGGACGGAAAAATTGCAGATAAGCCCTATGCCTCGGCAGGACCAGATTTTCGTCCTGCCGCAGAGGCCTTCGGGGCAAACCCCTCCACATTGGCCGCCCCTCCCTCTCCTAAGGGAGTTCTCTTAAAGCCAACAAAGTCCACCTCTACTCCCCTCCGAACTAACACCTCACCAAGCGCTAACACCAAACGCACCTCCGCCGTTGCTCCTGAAACAATGGGCAGCCTCAAATCCTTTGCCAATAAAACCCCGAGCGAGCCTATCCCGCTCTCCGGTACCCTTCCTGATTCTACCCCTCAAAAGTCCACCGCTCCCTCCAAATCCGCATCTCCCTCCGTCGCTCAGGAATTTCCGGAACCCCCCCCTCGCCCCAATGTCTCCCCTGAATTTGATGCAGAGTATCTAGCGGAACGTGAGATGGCGAGAAAGCTCTTTGGCGTCAGCGGGAAAGATTTCGACGCAGAGATGGCTAGTAGAACCGCAGATTTTAATGCGAATATTGCTAGGAGGATAGCCTTGGGGCACCCCATTCACGGCGCCCGGGTTGCTCGGCCCGGCGGTCAAAATCCCCCTGGAGATAATTCCAAAACCGGCAAGAGTTCTGGAAACGCAGACCAAATGGATACCACCCCCGATGGCTTTGCGTCCCGTCCCAAGGCGAGCACTCATGTGAACTCAGACCGCGCGACCCTGCCTGGCCCTGAAGGTCTCATTTCCCAGACCCAAGAGCCGAAGGCTCACGTGGAGGGGAAGGGCAAGAAAGAGGCGGAAATCGGTGACCACGATAACGATTTCAGCAAGGAAAATCTCTGGCCGGGCGCTGACAATATCGATGGATTGGGCTCCTTTACTCCATTCTCCCCTCGATGGCAGTCTGGATCAGCAAGTTTCGTTGCAGGCGCACCAGACTACCACATCCCTAGGGGGTTCTTTGGCTCCTCCCCGGAGCCGTTCGTTCCTGCTAGTCCAACTCAGTTCGACTCCAACAAGAAGGTCAGAAAGCCAAAATACGTTGACCGTGCCAGTTCCCCTGATCCGACCATTAACTGTACTGCGTGTGGACCTCCCCTCACCATCTCCCTCACCGGGAGCCAGGCCGCCCTTTACAACGTGCACCTAAAGGACAGCGACGACATGGCCCACCTGCTATTCACCAACCTGCCGAAGAATTACTACCTCTTGCACGTTCTTACCTTCCCGCCCTATAAGAGCCGCCTGATCCACTCGGACAAAATCATGACCCTCAGGGACTTCACTAAGGTAATACGTTTGGGCTTCGATTTGCACCTCCCGATTTCTCAGATTACCGTCTATCTCTACGGTAGGGATAGTGACGGTGCCCCCCTTGAATGGAAACCTATTCACATCATGAGCGTTACCGATTGGGACGGCGTTATGAGCGTTGGCAGACAATGGAGCTGCCAGATTAGCGTCGTGGTCGAGTTTGTGGAGCCCGATGTTGGCCCTACTGTGAAGGCAGCGACCGGACATGGTCCTGAGAGAAGGGAGGGCGGGGCAGGGCCCAGTAAGTAGACTGGTCCTCAACTTGGCTATCTTGAAGGGAATGTGAGACGATAGCACACTGTATAAACATGGCTTTCCAGTATGCTACTTTAAATAAAATGAAAAGGCAAAATGGTGGATTGTATGGGCAATTTGTTTGTTTCAACATTTGTAATTCCTAGGGACTTCTGGCGCTCCTTAGATGTTAAGCTTTTTAGCCATGGATGTTGATAACAATTCACAATTCACAATTTTTTTTCCAAAAAAGTATTCTGACAAGTTCCAGCGAACCCAAGCGTCTATTCCATCAGTCTTCGGGCCTGGGCGGGACTGACGGCTGCACACGAAAGGACTCCCGGGATGGAGAGGTGGGTTGTCCTGCTCTGTGATACCGAGTGAGCACTGGTGATTTCTAATAGGAATCTAGCATAATATACACCTCGATTGAGGCAACGGGGGAGACGCCTCGGTAGAATGTCGGCTCAAAAAAAAAGATACAATTAACCCTAACAAATTAGAATGAAGAAATGAAATTAAAAAACCCCGCGCTGTTGTATGTAGTCTTCACATCTAAGAGTTTTTTTTTCACAGGCAATTTTATCCCCAGGCGTCCCTCCTCGCGTAGATCGAGGTGTCGTATAGGAAACCGGAACTATAGCTAGGTTATCAAGCGCAGCCCATCCTTATCACTAGGGTTAGGTTTTTCTTTCCCGGGTGTGAAAATAAAAATTGAAACAAAACACATCGACAGAATCTGAACCTGTGCTCGCGCACGAAACAGATTTCTCGTCTGTTGCCTTAACCACTCGGCCACAATGTCCTTTTATTATACTTCGGTGGCTCGTTGAAAAGCAGAAACTGGGGTATCCCGACTCAAATAACCCAACACCAAGCACCCGCAAGAACCCAGAAAGCAGCCCCGAGGGACCAGGTCTTGATGAATTAGTACGACGAAAATGTGAAAACAGAAACTATGATATCATAACAAGAAATGCTGTTTCCTTCTCAAGGAATCTAGCCCTGGAGTACCGTATGACCATGAGAGCACCTTGCACACCACATGGCATAAAAGTATTCTTTTATGACCTAGAATAAGCTCTCTTTCCAGATATTGTGATCGCCCGATTCCATTGGCCCTGATTCAGCACGGATAGTTTCCGATTTCCAATATATAATAGCAAAATTGCTTATGCCATACGCATGTGCAAAATATATTCTACATAAACTCCCAAGAAATTCCACGCACGAGCAGTAAGCAAGTGGCAACAGGATATACTCTCTCCGATTGAGTATATCGATCCTGTAGCCATCTCTCTAGAGTAGTCTACCAAAGCGCAGCGTATGTACTGTACCTATGCTCCAAAAAACTAATAATACCTTATTCTAATTGCTATTGACCAAAAAAGAGCTCGCAGGGGGGTGCAACACCAAGGCATGCAGCAAATGAAGGAGGAAGGAAGGGGTGAAACCCGTGCTAGAGGCTTTCGGATGATCCTATTCCTGGTCAATCATGCGATATCAACGGTAATTGATGCGGGGAAGCCCTATACAGTTACTACCTTCGCCCGCGATAAGCGGGAGATTTCAAGGGCGAATAGTTTGCGTTCTTGGGAAAAATTCTAATTAATTGATATCTCGAGTGATGTTACATGACCACAAGCAACAAAACGGAAATCTCACTTTGCGTCACAAATAAACCTTCTAAAGGAGAAGTTTGCTGAGATATATTTAATTTTAGAAATATTTAGCCTCCCCCCCTCCCCACTTACGGACCAACTATACCCCCCCCCCCTCTGCTACCCCTAACATATAAACCCACCAGGGGCCTACCTCCTATAAATCCGCACATCACCCGGGCTTTGGGTCCACCACCTATCAAACAAATATCTCCCCCCAGCCCTCGTAACCCCCAAGTCTCTCCAGCACTTCGCAGTAATCCAAAAAGCCATGCCGCCCACATCCTTGCAATCCCAAGAGTACCCGAACGGTCCACAAACCCCGATCTCGGCGCTGCCCCACGCCTGCATGGCTTCGCAACCGAAGTTGCTATTACACTGTTGCCCCGCGCGATGGTAGAGTTGCGACATTGCCGAAGCGACGTCGGCGTATTGGGGGGAGGCCCAAGAGGTCTCGCAATAAAGCTGCTGAGCTTGGGCGGTGACGGTAACTTCTGGCTGGGAGGGGAAAGCGGAGAGGAGGGAGAGGATTTTGGTGCGGGTTTGGTTGAGGGCGGTGGGGTCTGTGGGGGCCACTTGGCCCGCGATGGAGTAGATTTGTGAGAAGAGGTGAGTGATTGCAGGGTCGTGGGTCATTGGCGGGGGGAGACGGGGGAGGACGCCACTGAGGACTCCAAGGAAATGGAGGGCGATAATGAAGAGGGTAAGTGGAAGCATTTCGGTCTTGGGGAAATGGCCTATATGCTCAAGTATTAGCGATAATTGTCGGTTGGGGTGCTTTGAGAGGGCCTTAGCTGTGGGGGTGGTAACACTTGTCTCAGGAAGGTTGGGTGGAGTATTTGGTGGGAGAGGGAGGTAAATTGGGCATTTATAAAAAGGGAGAGGGATGGGAGGAAACCAGGGCCCAGCACAGGAAGCCCCGGGCCCGGCGGAGGATCTCCCAGATCTGAAAAGTCACCGAGAACAACCTTAGCGCCTACCCAATTCTACAGTATCCACTACCAATTATTACAAAGGTCTAATCGAACTCTGCTATGATACAACAGACCGCCGTGCGATATCCTGGGGCGAATTTCATGGGCTCTACCACCAGAGCAGGAGAGTCTCCCCTCACCTAAAAAAATGATGCCTTATTCCGCCAACAGAATAAAACCATTGGAAGTATTCAGGTGTATCTCCCCTTGTGTGGGATCTGATAATCTGAAAACCAACCTGGAAACTAGCCAGAGAGCTTAGGGCGCTCTGTAAGAGGGATCCAGGCTTTCGCCCACAGATCCATAACCCCAACCACAACCTTACGCTCTAACCCTCATATTTAGACCCCGGGAGAACCCCAATATTAACTCCAGTCTCCAAACTTTGGCTGTTTCAATTCACCCTCCGGATTTGGTTATGATAATATTATAAAGTTAGTTGCTTTAGTGACCATTATTTCCAGTGAGGTGATTTTGGCATCTTTGGAATTCTCTTTCTGACATTGCACCATTTTGTCCTTTGAGGATACACATCAATTCTAGGAGACCCGTCAGACAAGGCTTGTACGAAAGAAGCATCCGCACTAACCACCACAAATTCATTCTAACCGCAGCTCCGCCAGAGTTTCACAAGTCTTCCCACCAAACAGAAAGGTTACAGGTCCAATCCCCACCACTTCCGCAGCACTCCCTCACACCCATCTCTGGACCCGCTTTCTACGACCGGCTCCCCATCCATCACTCCCATCGGGTACTGCCCGACGAGCAACCACTTCAGCCGCTTAAAAACGCCGAAATACCTCCTACCAACATCGACCGTCCCGTTTCTATGCCACTCCTCCCACGCCGCATCGAGACCATACTCGCCGAGCACCGGCACGGTTTGCGGATCCCCGTCTTTCGATCTATAGGTATCTCTCGTGAATGCCATTCTCCGCAACCCCAGCAGCGGGGAGAGGGTAGCGAGTAGTGTGTCATGATCAACCTCCCACTCGACGGCCGAGCCACTTTGCTTCCCCGCACTGAGCCAGAGCTGGGTAAGAGATTTTATCTTGCTGATGTAGGTTAAAGAGGAGGAATCGACAAATGGAGATTGGAATATTAGGGAGAGGGAGGTTAGGGATGTGAAATTTATGAGGGTTGGAAGGAGGGTCGTGGTTAAGTACTCGTTTGAGTACGGGGAGAGTGCGAGAGATTTTAGTTGCGGGTTTGAAGCGATGAAGGAGATATCGGGGTCTTTGGCGACAGCGAAGGAGTGGCAATGGAGCGATTGTAGAGTTTTTATCCGGCCAAGGGTAGGGAGGAAGGTACGGACGCGTTCAGTCCGGATGTCAATGCTGAGTGCCCGGATGGTAGAGCTATCACCGGAGGGGAAAAAGGAGCTCAGGACGGTGTCGTCGGATATGCTTATCAAACTTAAGGATAACGTCCGCAGCTTCGGGAAGCTGATGGGTTGTCCAAAGCTTTGCTGGTCTCCAAAGTGCCCACGCCAGACCAGCCGCTCTAGGCTCTTAGATGTAGCTCCTAGAACACTCTTACAGAAATTCGTAGTGCACAGAGAAGAAGGGGAGTTCAGATCTCGAATGACCTCCAGCTCCAAAGACTCAATGCCCCACCTCGCGCCCCCCGACGGGATGGAGATCGGGTCGTCAGTTTCTAGGGCGGTTCTACCCAACTTCAAAGTTCGAATCGGCGATGCCGGAACAGCCCCAAGCAGATGCTTCGGCGCGACAGTTCTATCCTGCAAACTCAATTCCTCGAGGTTCAACAGGGCACCTGCGATGGCTGACGCAATTCGCACGGTGTAAACACTAGAGTACACATTCAAAATCTCGTGGAGGTCCCGCTGTCCGGCGATATTATGTGCTCTCGCGAATTGCCCAGGCTCTGTCGCTACAATTAAGCGGCGGACGCAAGCCCCGATTGAAGGCTGTGGCAGACAGCCATTGTTGACAGAGCGCCCCCGAGCCTCCTCGTCCAGGGCTGCTATAAGCGAGTGTTTTTGGACACTATAGTCCAAAGTTACTGTGCAGAATTGGACCGACCTATCGTTTGTCAGCACAACTATACAACTAAGCCGATGAGAAACCAGTAAACGATACCTAGCCAGCTGCCTGCAATCGCGATCCACCAGTGCTAGCGATTTGAGATCGTCAGCCCCCAGGTAGGTCGTGATGTCGTTCAGCAGCTCAATCGGAAGCTGGAAAAATGGCGTCGCGGATGTAATTGGGAACCCCTCGTTCACCCGATCGAAAAACAAAGGTCTGGTAACTACACCCTCCTTCCCGTACTCGCTCTTCGGCATCACGCGGATGGGAACGAACAAGTTCTCGATTTCCTCGGATTCCATCTTTCTCAACCACAAACGTTTCTGTGAGTTAGCGGGTGGGCAAAAAAGAGGTGGAGGACAGATGAGAGGAATAAAGGGCGGGGCAAGGCTTGATACTTGTACCATATATCAGGTCCGTGTCCTAGCAAAAAGATATAGTCGTCTACAGCCGCCAAGACCTACCCATCCAACTCTATCCCTCCCAGAGGGGGCATCCAGTCTGCATTATCCAGCGGCGTGGTATGCTACGATAGCAAGGTTCTATGATTTTTATTCCACCCGTAGGAAGGGTAAGTCTGCCGGGCTTCCTCTGATTGGCTCAAGGCCCCTTCTGCCACCCAGAGAAGGGTGTTTGCTCCATCCACCCCACCAAGAGCTCGATAGACTTTTCTCCTTTCCCAAAAATTGGCCTAACTGATTGATTCGGCTGCGTAGTCTAATTGGCGTTACGCGCGCGTAGTTTCGACGAACCAGAGCCACACCCAAGTGCGGGATCGAACGCCAGTACTGGAATCTCTAGTAGGAGTAGTTCACGACAATTGAGCATTGCAAGCTGGTGTGCAACATGTCCAGATAAGGGCATCCGATCCATCATCCCCCTTTTTTTACTGACACGTTGCAGGTACTCGAGTACATGGCGGCAGGGTGGAGGCGAGAAGTGAGGTACGCGAATGGGAGAGAGGGTGGGTTGGGAGCTGGCTTGGAGTGTTTTCGATAACGTGAAGAATTCGAGGAAAGGGCAGTGTGGGGCATCGACAGCTATCTCGAGCACCTCCAACTACCAGCTGCCCAACCATCCGAGCAAGGCACAGATAAAACGTTGGTATCATACCCCACAAAGCCGTTGAACTCGGGTGACCAGAGTGCGATTCCACAAAGTAAGCTCATAGGGTCACGCTACACTTGTAATTCAGATGTCCCGAATGCCCCCCCTGGAGAAAGAGGAAATCGCTCCAGAAAAAACTGACCTTCAACAGTCCGCCGAGCCAAGTAAAAAGAAAAGCGCAACAGACCCACCAGGAGAGGCAACTCCAAAGTCCCAGCGTGACGTTCAATTCTTATGGCACAGTATGGCGCAGAAGCCATGGGGGGGAAAGTATGCCCCCCCCACCTCGATTTTTTTTAATTGATAGAAGGCAGTCAACTGGACTCTCTTGAAATTTATCATAGAACCAGAATGGACTGAATATTTGCATGCAAGCCGCTCAGTGGCCGAGAGGTTACGCGCTTCTCCCGATCGCTTCTGGCACTGTACCGCGCCTGCACCGGTACGAGCATGATATGATACCAGTAATTCGCACTCTGCACACGAGTGAGTTTGGTATTCCCCGCGATGGGTTAGGGTTAATCGCTTATCACAGAGCCTCATCCCGAGCCAACAAAAAACATTTTCCCCAAAAATCAAACTCAGATCTCCATCTCACCCACCCACCTCCCACAATTCCGTCAACCATGACAACAGCAACGATTACTCCTACTGCCCCCATACGCTTCACCACCCACTCTTCTCTCCGACGCCGACTGGTTCTTTCAACGCTAACTGGTGCCCCGCTCCACATCTCACAAATCCGAGCTACCAGCCTGAAACCTGGTCTAACATCCTATGAATTCTCCCTCCTCCGCCTGCTCGACTCCTTAACGAATGGCACATTTATTGAAATCTCTCTAACCGGTACAACCCTACTGTACAAGCCTGGTTTGATAACTAGCAACAGTGGCCGTCCCCTCATACACACAATACCGGAGAACTGCCCCCGTGGTGCAACCTACTTCCTAGAAGTCCTCGCCTTACTAGCGCCATTCTCCAAAAGTGCCTTCTCGGTGACGCTAAAAGGTGGTGTTATTACATCTGCGACAACAGAAGATTACTCGGTTGATACATTCCGCACCGCCCTGCTGCCGGTCTATGCTAGCTTTGAGGTTACGCGGGGGATTGAGGTGAGGACACTAGCACGTTCCTCAGGACCACTAGGTGCCGGCGAAGTGCATTTCTTGCACGGACATCAGGTTCGGTTACCCAGGACACTGCATCTACAGAATCCCGGAAGAGTGAAGCGGATTCGGGGTGTCTCGTATAGTACCGGTGTTAGCGCGGGAAACAATGCTCGGATGATTGAGGCGGCACGTGGGGTTCTCAATAGATTCATTGCAGATGTATATGTTTTCTCAGACGTTTCAAAAGCGCAGATCGTCCCCGCCGATTACGGAAAAGAAGGTGCGGCGGAGAAGGCTGCTGGGAATATGAAAGGGAGGGCAGGAGGGAAGACAAAGAAGGCCGGTGTTGGGTTTGGTATCTCCTTGGTTGCGGAGACAAGTCTCGGTACTATGTATGCTGCAGATGCATTCGCTGGACCGGCGGAGGCAGCGGAGGATGTTGGGAAGAGAGCTGCTGTTATGCTGCTCGAAGAGATTAGGATTGGTGGAGTCGTTGGAAGGCATGGGCTTATGAGTGTCCTAATTATGATGATGATGGGAGTTGAGGGAGATGTTGGACGGGTGGTACTTGGGAAAGAGGCGGTTGGAGAAGAATTCATTGCTGGTGTTAGGGATTTAAAGAGAGTATTTGGTGGGGAAGTTGCTGTCCGTGATGGGGAAAGTGATTCGTTGGTAGTCTCGGTGGTTGGAAGGGGTGTAGGTAATGTTGGTAGGAAGGTCGCATAATTATTCATAGATTGCGTAGTGTATATGTAGAAGCCTGTACCCCGCCCTTAGAGTTTTCGCCCAACATATTAAAATATCAGCCAGGAAACATTTGAGAACGCTGTATATTTCCCAATTTATGAGAGATGACCCAGAGGAGTTTTGGCGGGCATTCTAGTCAAAATTTCCATGGCAATAACGCTCTGTGATACAAGGTCGGTTGAAACTCAATGAGCATGAAACCATAAAAACTGTTCCATAGCTTAAAATTATCCAAGAACCCAGGGAGTCTAGTAGTCAAGATCTATCCGCACAACATGGCACCCAGGTCCCCTCGGGGTGTCCAGATACTCCCTTCACCCGCGGAGATGCTAAATAGCTCGACTTGTAGCACGAAGAGACCAGCGATTACCGACGCCCTTCCCCAGACTTGAGAGGTTGAGCTAGTGATGGGCGTCCCGAAAAACCAAGATCTCTAGGAAGATAGGGGAGAAAGAAGATGTTTTGCTAGTTCAAAAATTACTATCATATATCGTACTGTGGACGCCACACTCTCTGCGGTGGCACGACCACTTGGTTTCCAGACCCCTGCCAGGGCTAAACTATGCTTCATTGAGCATACGATATGGACCAGAAGTGAAAGGATCTTGGAGGTACCAATGTGTTAGCCGGGAGCACCAATATTATTTATTTATTTTCAAAACAGATGGACGTATCGATAGACCGGAGGCGAGAGAAACGTTCAAAATGGGACAACTGTCCTTCTGCGGAGCGCAAAAACAGAGTACACCGATCCCCCCTAATATGGAAAGCTAGAATACTTATACTTGGAAAGGCTGACACTATAATAGTGGCTGTAGCACCGCGCTAACATCACACAATAAGTTCCTCAAAATAGCCACCACACGAGAGCCAAACGGAAAGTGACAATAAGTACTGTTAATAGAGATGGATAAGGCCCCTGGGCTGAAGGGTGTTAGTGCCACTACTGGTCACGGTTGTCGATCTCTCATTTCATACCAGAGGCTAGAGTTTTGAAGCCGCAAGCAGTAAATATATTGCCGCAGTTTAAGAGTGACCCTGAATGAGGTGATATTAACCCATAGCTTCGCAGTGGGCGCGGTTTAAAGCTGGGAAAGCGATGTGTGGAAGAGATCAATAATTCATAGACATATGAGGCAGTCGAGCGCTGAGGAAATTAGTTATAAGAGAGTTACAGCAGAGAGATCCAGACTGATGGGATATTAGAGCGTGTAAGGTTCTGCCTACGTAGAGGGGCAGGCCAATATGCTAAACACGTACTTGTACCTCATAGTCAGCGCTTCTACCTAAAGATATCTCGTGCTATCTATCCCGCCGCTAGTTGTGGTTTCTGTGGTTTCATACATCAAGAAGTCGCAGAATGAGTGCCAAGCCTTCGTGCCCTTTCCTACGTGTTGCCCTACAGTCTACACAACAAACACAGCCGAGTGACGGTTGGTGACCAGGGTCTGGTGCAATGTGTTGCAAGGGGCAAAAGTGCGCTATAGCCCCGCCCCTTAAACTCTCCAAAAGCCCGCCACCCCGGCAAGGTTGCTGTTTGGCAAAAAATATTCCCAACACAAAACACCCCGCCCACCCCAGCCTCCGAACCCAAACCATAGATCCTCCAATATATCCCCTCAGCTGCATGTTATATCTGCAAAGCTGTGACTTTGACCCTTAGGAATAGAACTATGTAGGTGGTATTTATGAGCCTGTGTAAGGAGATGGAGACCCCTGCCTCGCCTATCTTCTCCCTTTCCGCTCCTAGACAGCTACAGTATATTAGTGCACGGGGAAGATACGGCGCCTGTGTAGTACAAATTATGCCCCGATCATGTCATGGTATGATACCGGTACTGTAGCGAATTCCAGCGGGCGGCAGGTGGAAATTTGGAAGGGTCAACCAACAGTCTTACCCACGGCCCTACCGTGCGCAATCCCGTCGTAACGATTGAACCCCTGTCTTCAGCTACAGCCTCTGTTCGAAAAGATCTGGAATTGTGGAAATTAAAAGTCATAAACACGGTTGCCCGACTGGCCCTAGCACATCGAACCCTCCAATTAAAGCCCTAGAAGCCCAATCACCGTTTCCCCATTTTTTCTACCGGGGGCTGTAAGAAAGACATGAACCAGCTGAACTAAATTATGTCATAGCTCGAATATGATATACGAACAGGTTACTATAGCATCTACAAATGCGAGAATAATGGACTGCCAGAGCCCGGCTGTATAGAAACCCTAAATCGCTCTGCAGGCTCGTCAAGATATTAATTGCCAAGGACTAGAATTCAAGTTAACTAGCCGTTCTACCTACTTGAGACCATGTCCTACCATTCCCCTTCCTCCCACCACCCTCACCTCCTTCACGGCCCTGGCAATGCCCTCGCCCAAGGCCTAGGCCGGCAAACTCTTGAGCTCCGCCTCAGGATACTGAACTTCTACAAACCCTAAATCCCTCAATCCTATCTCATGGGGCCTTCCAGAGGTGCTGTAGAGACCAACGCCCACTAGATAGTATATCTTGCTAGCCTGGATGCTTGACACGAGGCCAGACATCTCAGGGTGCACCATAGTGAACCTTACCCGTATGATGACACAGAGCTAGGATACCAACCAGAGACCAATAAACGTGGGACCGGGCACAACAAGCGTTACTCATTAGAGGAACCCTAGCGGAACTCCCGAAGCTCTTGCAAAGGCTGGACCTAATTAGTGACGACTGCAATTAGCCACCCTGCTTCACTGCGAATGACACTAATCTAGACTGGTGAGCCTAGCTTCCTCAGTAAGGTTATAGGGCAAATCAGGCCTGCCTCTGCTGCGAGGTGGTAGAATCCGACTCCGGCCGAGCAGCAGAACAAAAATGAATCAAGAATTCTTTTAATTTTTCTAATTTTTTTTCTTTTCGATTTGGTTCCTTTGATAGGGGGGGGGGGGGAGCAACCGAGCATTCTGAATGCTACAGATTCCCTAGTCTAACTTTACATATGCATTATTCGATAAAGACAACCAAACCTTTTTAAAAGCATGATGGTCGCAAGCTATATGCTAGATGGTCACAGTTTTTGAGAGTTTTTGCATGGGGTCTAAGCCCCCTAAGCATCCTAAGGCCATAATCTATTACTCATGGCAAATCTTCCAAACCACAGTTCCAGTATTACAACACCCCACTTACGCAAGCACCAAATTCACCGCATGGGTCACCATCAGAACTTTATTCCAACGACCCATTTATCCATCCACCCTTCAATAGTAGAACCATAGCGGGTGAATTTAGACCGCCAATTCTATGATACCTTAAGCATAGGTAGGAGACTCAATACCCTACCTACTACGAATAGTTGTGATGGGCAATAAAGGGTAAAACAAAAAATAAGCTTTCCGGACTTCAGTTAGTGTATCATACCGAGCGGTATTCTCTAGCAGCTCTCCCACTCAAGATCTCATATGCCCATCCCAGCCCATCTAATACTCGCAAAACTGAGGGCCTAAATCGGCCCCCAAGCAGCCCAAATCCGCTCTTCGACTAGGACCCGGGGCAAGTAGTGCAATTCCTGAACCCTCTCTCTCTTCCCCCCTCTGGAATTCGGCTCTGGAATTCATTTCGTCCTCTATATCCCGCACTCTCCGGTGGATCAAATAAAACGGCTGCGGGCCTGGGAACTTAGCTTACGGGCTTTCCACCCTGCGACCGGGCACAAAGAAACCCTGCCAACATCTAAGAATTGAAGAGGCGAAGCTAGCGAGCAAGTCTTCGCAGTGAGTAGTGTTGGAAGTGTCCGCCCAACAGCCGCATCCCGAGGCCGCCGTGGTATACGTACGCACTAGTCAAAGGACGCGCAAGCTAAAAATAATTTTCACCCCCCAGTTTCTCCTCCCTTCTTATCTCCTCTCAACACACCTTTCTACCTTTCTCCTGTACACAACTTTTCTCAAACCTATCCTTCCATCTAAGTTAGCCATCTATCAATCATGATCTTCGTCTCCTCCTCAGTAGTTTCACTCCACTGCGTAAAATCCTCACCGTAAATCATTACCTCCGCAGCCACTATTTTCAACAAGTGCTACCGAGTGAGATGAAATGATGCTAGAAAATTATTCCCTCAGTGAAAAAATCCATCGTTTTTTTCCTGGAAACTAAGGAGGGCACTATAATTACTACGGCACTGCTCGGAACAAGCGTCTCCGGAGAGATTCGGAGGTTCGCCTAGAGCCCCCGCCCCAAGAAGGCTTAGATCCACCTTCTCCCGGTGCGGGACTCGAGTACTACTTGCAGTATAGTAGACCATGCAGATGCCGTACCCACCCCCCTTTACACGTACACTCGAGCAACAAGTAACACCGCAAAGTACCCGTCGGGCAGCTTTATGCCCTCACCACCACCGGTAGTTTTCCCAACCTCACTTCGTCGCCCGCAATCACTCCCGCCTTTCCGCACAGCCCCGTACCACACAACAACCCCAAAGTGGCACACTCACACTCTAGTCCCTAAGGCAACTTCTAATCTCCACCCCGTGCCGCCTGCCACGGTAATTGCCATGCGCCAACCATACACTCGGTTCCTGGTCCGCAAACCTCGCGCAAGTAATTAGCACCGCCCTCGTTACCCAACGTATATACCAACCCCAGCCCAAAGCGACTCCCCGGACCTAAACAATCTGGACTACGGTACCCATCCCGCACGCACACAGCCCAGCCCTACCAAACTCAAAATCTTCCGAACCCAAACACTCCTGCTAATTAGCGCGCTGTGTTGATCGAAATCACCTAGGCGACCCATGCACACACACACACACACCCACCCAACCAACACAGCCACCACAAGGGACAAATACCAACCAATAAGCCCTCCTTGCTTCAGATCTGATAACATGTAGCTCCCGGATCCCCCCCCGAATCACCCCACCCAGGCTCCCCTGCCCTGCGCTCTTAGTTAGGTTCTGTGGGTTCTAACGTGTATCTCAGCTGGAGGAGGTAGCTTTGCCACAGCCACGCTATGCCGTATCTGCGAGTAAACGGCATACGATAATCGAGATGGACAATTATTTGTCGGAATGCATTGACCCCTCGGTGCACCTGCCGCTACCCAGCGCAAAAGGCCCGAGGGGCGGTGTTGAATGAGTTAGGGTCAAGCACTAGGCAGAGAGGGGGGGGGCACAAGGGATTTCTGGAAGTCTGGAAGATCCAGAAACAAAGGTATGACACCACCTCTACTAAGCGGAAACCCCAACGACATGGCACATACGGTGGTACAGCTTCTAAGTTTTGTATGCTCCACAGGGGGTAGGGGCAGCAAACCTCGCTCGTGGAACCTACAAAACTTAGGCGCTGTACTTCCGTAGTTCAGCTGTTCGAGATTTTACGGGATATCGATTTGGTTGTACAAAACAGCTTACAGTATCAGAAGCATAATAATATTATGAAGGGGGGAGTAAACGAGAGATGAGTTGTGGAATTGGGGCCCAAAATGCAAACCTGACATCTATACTCTACCCGCTCGTTTCTTCTCGATCGCGAGTTAGGGAAAAACGCTTGTACTCTAATTACACAAAGTAACAAACGAAAGTACTATAGCATAAAGAAAAAAAAATTCGCTGAAGTGTAAAGTAAAGTAAAAGGGAAAGGAAATATGATATACCCATAGATAGTCATTGGCATAACTACACGCACCCGCACCCGCACCCCTTCGCCTGCAAAACCCAAAGCAAAGCAAAGCAAAGCAAAGCATCTAAACCTACGAACCTCCTCCACTCCCTCCTTCCCCTATATCACAACTTCTATAGTCTATAGACAGCCCTGCTCCCCCCTTCACCTTTATCCCCACACATTACAATCTAACTACCCCACGACTACTACTGTGACGCAGCAGAAATCATCGCTTGTTAGATCCAAACTCGTGTACAATCCATCGACAAAATTGCTCCCACTTCTTATTCCACTCCGTCAGCGCACGATCCTTTTCCTGTGGACTCATGCACGAGTGCTCAATGCTCCATTCTGCCAATACGCGCCAGCCGTGGAGGGACATGGAATCGAAGCCGGACATCACTTGGTAAAAATCGTGTGAGAGCGTTGAGCTGTCCTGTGTTAATACAGAGGTTATTAAGGAAACTGTGGGGAGGTAATACCTGAAGTAAGCGGGGTTGTCGCTAGATAAAGTGCACGGCACGCCATTCGAGAGTAAGATTGGTAGGGAATGTCCCTGGATTGAAGGACAGAGGTGGAGGATTTCATTCGAGATTGGGCAGATTTCCAGTGCTATACCACGTTCTCGACATATATTCATGAGTGTTGGGTGCCGTGCCAATCCGTAGCCGTGGCCAATGCGCTTCGACCCAAGAAGGATCGCGTCAAAGAGGTTTTCGTCCGTGGACTCACCATGCCTCAGCGTCTCCCCGGCGTGGAATAAGAAGGGGATATCTAAGCCTGCGGCATCACATGTTCGGCGGAATTCTAGCAATTCATTTAAGTAGTGCCTTATCGGGTTCCCACGGTCTTCACAGCCAACCATATCAAAACCTATGAATGATGAATTTCAGCCTTGTTTTATCACTATTAATCGGCTCGAAGAGAAAGGAAAGAGAAAAAAAAACCAAAGCAACGAACCGCAAATTAAATCTGGAAATTTTCGTTTCAGGGCCATGCAGTCATCAAGACACCATTTCATATCCTTTTTCCCGATAGAGCGAGGAGCACAGTAAATTACCTTGAATCCACGGAAATCCTCTCCCCTCCCCCTCTCCGCGAGCTGCTTCATCTTGCTGGCGATTTCTTCCTGGATTATAGTCATCCAGTCAAAGTGGTTCAATTTCCCCATTCCATTGTCTGTCATGATGAACTTGTCAAAGAAATTCGGTCGCACTTCGGCGTACATGACATTGTCATCTAGGAAGCTTTGTATGGCTTCCCCAACATACCGGCGGAAGGCAGACTCATATCCGAATAGCCCCTTCAACATCTGCGTACTCTGATTGAATCGATCCCATATCCTGCGAAAAAAGGAGGAAAAGATCAAAGAATCAGTTTCTATGACTCATAACCTAGCCCGGTAATAAACATACCCATCTGCGGTCTGATGAATGTCATGCGCCTCTTGCTCCCTGATAACCATTTTGTTCGCTAACCAAGATTCCGGGTCTTCCCCACCAAGCATTGCACTGGGGAACCTCTCCAAGAAGTCCGGATACCGCGCCCACCCCAATGGCGAGTACCCCGGATCGAAAATGTCCGAACCAAGAGTATCCGGCGGCAGGACTGCAAACGATATAGCCGCACGCGCGAAATCCTCCGGCCCCACCAAGGCAACACTGCTGCGAACAAACATACTCTTCATCCCGCGCGCCTGCCTAATCAAGAATGAAGGGTGCAGGCATGTGTTGAAATGGCAATGCAAGTGAGCCCCCTTTGGCATCCGCCTAGAAATCTTCATCAGCTGGCTGCGATTAATCCCCTCCAGGTTCCCCAAGAAATGCTCGCTGCCGTGGGGGGAGGAGGCGCCAAAGTCCGCTCGCTCGTGCTGCCGGATCCGCTTCACCTCTCGGTCTGCCGAGCGCTCGAGTCTGGTAGCTCTGGCAATAGCCTGCGTGTCGAAGGCTACACCACGATCTTGGGCTAGAAATTTCTCGCGAGCCTGTTCATACTCGTCTGGTGTGCTTGGCGGCAAATTATTCGTTGCTGTTGCTGATATCGTGGTTGCTGTGGATACAGCCTCCTTCTTTGTCGTCGAGGCTGTCGGGGTTGCTGAAGGTTCTAAACGTGTAGACGATGAAGTAGTCATTACGCTCTTTTTAATAGCCGTAGGTGTAGTTGTTATTCCGATGAGCAAATTCTTTAGATTCCTCCACCCCTTTGAGTTCATGGCATTCATCCGAGAGATTGGGGGGTGGAAGGAAGGAAGAAGGGGAGGGAGGCGATTTATGAGTTGTGAAAAATTTCCCGGAAGAGGAAAAAGGAGGTCCCTCCGTTGTACAGTACCAAGCTTAAAGTGAGAGGAGAAAGAAAAAGAAAAGAGCACGCCGCTCACTCCCGCACCGTTATTCAGGCCGATATTGTGTGGCAGTGATCCTTATTTTTATTTTTCCTTCAAGGGTGACTGCGCCATCAATTCGTACGAGTAAAACAGCGGCCCGTCCCCTAATTCCGGGTTTGACTGTGCTGCTGCGTTGTCGCGGAGGCCGCTATGGAGGACATATTCCCAAGACAAGCTGAGGATGCCGGCAGCTTAGGCGGCCAGGTTCGTATCGCTTTTACAATAGCTAGGGAGATATTATTATCAGCGACAGTGATGCTTGTCTTGTTAAGGAGGGACCTACCGCGCCACAGCCACACGGAAACATGTTCGCAAAGTGGGGCCGGTGCTGGTGATCTACTTGCCACAAGACCATTGTATCATACCGCACCGCGCCGCACCACGCGGTCAACCCTTGGGTCAATCGCAAAACGACATCTGGGCAGAGTCGTGGAGGGGGAGAGAGAGAGTTGTGCTTCCACTGGGATCACGCCGGCTGGCAAGTAGAAGACTACAGGTATCATGCCGGCGACCACAGGGCAGGAAAGAAGAAGGTCAGGAGAAAGCCAGCAACTGCTGATCCATACTTATATATTTAAGGCACCACATGTAGGGCTCCTGAGAGCAAAACAAAGAAAAGAAAGAGGGTACGGTACCGTATTATTAAGAAGAAACTTACATGGTATGTACGGTTATGATACGGGACGCAAGCTCGTTTCGGGGCACCGTAGCGGAAAGCAGGTATCAGGCCGAACAAACACCCTCCACTCCCAAGGCCGCAATCCCCAAAGGGGCCAACCAGCAGCTTCCGAGTCGGAACGCCACCTGATCTTATGCCACGCGATGAACGATGGTGGGCATACCTGTTCGGGGTTTACTGTAAGTGTGCTACCGTATAATCTGGTGAAAGTCGGATTGACGCTAGTGAGGATTTTCTTGAACCTGTCCAACCACCACTGCCTATGTGTTTAAGCTGTGGCGAATTTGCCTTCTTCGTATGCTCCTGTTGGCTCGGTTGCCTCAGTTTCGCTCTAGCTCCAATCCGACTTTCACCAGATTATACGGTAGTAGTAGGACACCGCACCATCGCTAATCTGTGTGCGGGTTTCGGAGCTTCTTAGCGCAGTTAATGGAATACTCGAGTACCGCATTAACTGGGTAAACCGGGAATGGCGCTAGAGCAGTCATATAAAGTGTGGCTCAAGGCGAGCCAGAGTAAACCTCAACAGGAAACTCTTTCCCTTGAAAAAGTAAAAAACTTTGACAGAAATAACTCCCTGTGCCACAGGATCATCAGAATCTAACCCTAGTGGGCAACTTTCTTGCGAATCTCACTCGCGTACAAATATGTGGGAAATCTCAAAGAGATTCACTCTAGCGAGGCTAGATTTTGGGCCAAGGTGCAAATAAAGATATCTACGCTAGGCAGTTCCAAGAGTCCAACGTTCCCTCACAAAAAGCTAAACACAAGAAGTAAGACCTGTAATAATCTACTCAGCTACTGCGCATGGACCTGACTCCCAACCCAGCGCCGGCACGTCGTGCTTGCCCCGATACCAACCTCCTTCCTCCTCTTGCCGTCTCCCCTCCTCCCTCCCCTCCTCCCTCCCCTCCCTCCCCTCCCCCGCATGCCGCAAATATTGTATGATAGTGCTTCTACGAATCCTAGCTTTGTCCCACAACCCACGATCCACGGCAATAGTTAATCCGATTGGCTTTCTCCATGCCGCACCCCCCCCCCCCCCGCCCTCTCTCCCCCCACGATGACCCGATTTATCGAAAGCTAAGCGGAAGAAAAAGAAAAAGAAACGTGCCAAGATATCGGGGTTCCCGGTATGGTAACTTCCCCAAGAGTTCAGCCAACACAATACAGTAGAGTTTTCCACACTCAGCAGAGTAATTCCCAGAACTGGATTGACACTAGCAGCATTCAGAGATTTGAGTGACTGGCCATGCAGGGCTGCCAGCACGCACGCAGGCAGCTCCTCAGCCCAAAACAGCAACAAAAAAAAAAAAAGGAAAGAGCCACCATGTCATGTACGTGCGAAGACTGTACGAACACCAATCCGACAAATTAAAAAAAAGATGAAGAGTGAAAAAAAAGAACCTGGAGTTCCGTGCTTTACGGCATTGGTACCGCACAATAAGTAGAGAAGGTGGAATATTATCTTACCCTTCCCCATCCCACAATAGCTTTTTCCCCCTCTCCAACACAGCTTTGTATTGCTCCTCCCTCCGCAGACATCTTCGGTAAAAATATACAGGCGTCCAAAGATTACTGTGTTTTGCCGGCTCGATCTACCTGTCTACCCACTGCGCCTACCGAGGAAAGACGGGGAGAGATCCAAAATGGGGTGGCTGCACTTCCCCAACACCCGTGAAGAATGGCGACTAGACATAGTCTCCCTATTGGCGGTGGTTGGAGAATCCGCCATGTCCGCGCACTCCCAGCCACTCACCGCCTCAATCTTGTGCCTACTACCACGAATCCTCCCCGCACCTCAAGCGCTCCTGAGACCCTCGCGCCCCAGCCGCTTACCACCAACACATGCTATAATTGCGGGTGTACAATCTGGAATTCGTGTTGACGAGCTGAACCACTTTGCCGGTCTCATCTACCCTATCAACCTACCCAAATTCGCGATCCGGGTGCTAAAGATAAGGCACAACCCGAAGCTACTTCAGGCTAAGCGCATGGCCCCTCCGCAGAAAGAGTATCCGAGCCGAATATTCCGCACCCCGAAGGGGGTTATCCACACCAGGAGATTCTCCCCTCTAGCCTGTTTGACGGTCGCATCGAGTTTGCTTTCTGCGGGACTCATTATCTGGGCTTGTTTTCTGAGGGACGGGGTTGCGTGCGTTGCCATCGCGCTCATCTCACTGACATCTACGGTTATCGGACTTTCGAATTACTGGCACCCGAGCTTGGTTTCCCGAAAGCGGCGTGGCTTCGTACCGCCTGGAGATCTGGTGGTGCGTACGCGCCAGGGGGCGTTCATAGTTATAAAATGCACAGAAGAGGTGGCGCGGGAGTTATACACCAGCACGGAGGAATGCAAGTATGTTGTTGGAGACCAGATGTATCGGGGACTCGTCGGCGTGGGGACCTTCCTCTTTATGTGTGGGGTCGTGCTGATGGGGAACTGCACATGGGTAATGCAGGCTGCGCTGGGAGTATCGTATATCCTGCTCAATGGGTTATACCAGGTTGCTGCCCTCCTTCCGACCGACTGGCACTGGGATTTTTCGACGTACATCTGGGAGGAGGTCGCGGACGAATGCCAAAAACAACAGGACTCGTACACGTGGGCGTTATGGCAAGCGATCAAGGAATCTGGAAGCACAGAATGGGTTCGATTGACGAATGCTGCTCCTGTTTCGAACGCATGGTCTATGTGGCTGGATGAGGCACGGGATCACATTGATTCCAATTGCACGGGGAGTTGGAATCCGCAGATAGCTATTGACAGGTTGCTGAATCTGGAAGCTGCAGAAGACGGAATCGCACTCGGGCCCGCGAGGGATATGCCGATATCAGGATTCGGGGGCGCCAGGGCTTTCTCGGATTATAGCCCCACCTCAGGTTTCGGTCCTGCGCAGCACGTACCAAGAGGGTCTGGGCCGGATGGAGTTGTGGAGACAGGTGAAGGGGAGCTCATTTACCGCTAGAAGCTAGATTCACAAATTTCGACTCAGTGAGAGGCACATGTGTTTTTTTCTTCACATATTTATGCATCTAGTGGAGAGAGGGTCATTTTTCATTTTGGAGGTCTGATTACGCGGCATGAGGCATGAATCTGTGAAAAACGCTTAAATGGGCACTGGGCGGCGCTTAGTTATTTTATTTTTCTCATCTTTTTTCCTTTTCAAAGAGATCATGGCATCATATTCTTGTATATAGGAGAATCTATACCATCTTAGCGACACCGAGATACCGCCAGGTAAACTCTACTTCATATTGCCATCATCTCTGGGCGGATACAGATTCATGGTGTCCTGAAGAAAGCCAAACTGCAATATTGTATGATAGAGGGGGTTATCGGTCCCCAGATCAACCCGAATCCTACCCGGACCACCCCGTCAGAAAAAAATCTTTCAATAGAAACCTTCTATCCATGGATGCCTGTGTCTCTTGGCGTCAGCGGGCACTTTTGTGGTTGGCGATTTGCCTCCCGCCCATCCATCACATTAACTTGCTTCTTTCCTTTTTCTTCTTTCTCTGGCCTCTCCTCCCATAATGCACGAGCGAACAAACAAGGTCATATCAATTGCCATCCAGTCATCGTCGATTGAATAATCCATTCACAAAGCTTTAGGGCACAGCTCCAATGTCGACAGGCAATTCCTCTTCATTCACACATCATACTGTGCTCACAACTCTGCGCGTGTTATACCATACGGTGAGGGTGCAATCGAATTACGCCCGTTGGTGCCAAAAGTGCCCCCCCGCGCCTACCTTTTTGCCTGGATATCTGCCGCCCTGCTCTGTCCGCACGGGTATACAGTATATGTAAATAAGGTGGAGTAGAGTAAAAAGTGAGCTGCCTGTACTATTTCAACTTGCACTCCAGGCCTCTGCAGGAAAGAAAGAAGGAGGGACAGCTCATAACCCATCCTGGCAATACGGAACGCCGAATAAAGTGAGAGCCTCACCCACTCGCTGGCGCCATGAAACATATATAGGAAAGTATTCCGCCGCAACAGCGCTGCGCATGGAAATTATTATTATTATTATTATCATAACCATCATCGTCACCATCACCATTCCTCTGCAAAATTTGGTTTTTTCAGCAGCAGCACTTGATTTACGAAAGCGCCACGAGTTCATCCCTCCTCTTCCCCCTCTTTCACGGGAGCGGGAGCAGCTGCTGCCATTAGGATGCTACGGTCAATATTTCGCTCTCTCCCGATAGTGGGCCGACCCCCGCTATTGCCAAGACTGAATATTCACAGCTGCGTACGGAATTATGGTCAGTACCGGTGGCTGCGGTATAATCCCCTAACACAAACGGATTCAATCCGACTGGTCGAGTTACAACCAGGAAATCCAGAGGATGAACTCAGGGTTGAAATCCAGCACACGACACTGTCGGAAGCGCCGGAGTACGAGACACTGTCATACGAATGGGCTGGGAACCGCAAGGAAGCTACAGTGAGGTGCGGTAGAGGGGAGGAGATACACGTCCCGCTCAACTTAAGAGCTGCGCTGAAGAAACTGAGAGATAGGGACCGGCCGAGGAGGATATGGATTGACGCAATCTGCATCAATCAGGAGGATTTGCAGGAGAGGGGAGCTCAGGTTTCCATCATGACGCATATATATCAAAAGGCCCAGGGTGTCTTGATCTGGGTTAGGGAGGAGAAGCCCGACACCGACAAGGCGTTCAAGATGATACCGAAGTTGGCCAAGAGTTGGGATGCCCAGGGAAACCAGGACGACCCGAGGTCAACCAAGCCCCCAGTCGAGGTTCAAGATGAGCATGCCGATGAGCTCAAAAACCAGACTTTATGGGATGCGATCATTGACGCTTTTACGAGATCTTACTTTACAAGGACTTGGATCATTCAGGAAATCCTAGTATCCAAGAAAGCCACAGTAATCTGCGGCAGCCACCAGACAGACTGGGTCCTTTTCCACCAGGCGGCAAACTACCTCGTCCAGCGCGAATTCCGCCTTGACCATAAGCCCGCGCCACCAACACTCTTCCTCGTAGCACTAATACGCCGTAACGAGAAACGGTATAAAAAAGGACAACTCAACCTCCGCACACTGCTTCGACACTTCCGGTACTCCCAAGCCACCGACATGCGCGACAAAGTGTACGCCATGCTGGGAATCTCTTTCGAGGTCGGCCGCTCGGGCACAGAACACGGCCCGCAACCGCTACGAGCAGACTACACAAAAGCAGTAGAAGACGTCTACCGCGAAGCGGCCGCATACATAATGACATACGAACAGGACTTGCGCCTCCTCGCAAACGAGTACTCCCCATGCTCCCGCCACCTAATGAAGATGCCAACATGGGTGCCAGACTGGACGATAACGTCGAAGCGCCTGCTCCCTATGGCGCGAAAGACCAACGCCCTCAGCTCCCTCATCAAAGGCGACATCAGCACCCGCGGGCGCTCCCTCTTCGTGAACGGGTTCAAGTACGACACGGTGACGTACGCAACGCCTATCGTGACGCCGGAGAAGGAGGCGATCATCCTGGAAACACTGACCTCACTCGTTAGTAGCAAGGATCAGTACCCCTACAGCAATCAATCCCTCACCGAGGCTCTCTGTCGCACACTTATTGCCGATAACGCGAACTTCAGGCCCGCGCTGGATCATGAGGAGAGATATTTTTTCCACTTGCTCAGACATCGCATGGACACTATTGATGTACCGATTATCGAAGAAGATCTTATGACTGATCTGCGGTACCAAACCGTCAGTCATCAGCTTAGGAATAACGAGCCGTATAGGGAGGAATTGAGTAGGAATTTGCATGGGAGGAGCTTCTTCATGACTGCGCGTGGCTTCATGGGTCTCGGGCCGAAGGCGAGAGAGGCTGTGCGAGTTGGCGATCGGATTTATATCCTGGGGGGTGGATATACGCCCTTTATTCTTAGGGAGGGGAGCAACTTTGGGTTCAAGGAGGAGAAGAGCCACAAAGGCTCGTGGAAGGGTAAAGACAGGAACGACTGGGGGGCGCAAATTGTGCAGAAGCATCGGGGAAAAAAAGGGGGGGAAGAGATACAGGGTGGGGATTCAGGAGACAAATGGCATAGACTTGTCGGGGAAAGCTACGTGCACGGGATTATGGACGGGGAATGCTTGAAGAGTAAGATTGTGCCGGAGAAGATTGAGAGGATCGAAATTCGGTGATGTCCTTTTTATTTTCGCGTGATTAAATTTTGGAAAAAAGTTTTTCATTTGGTGGGGGAGGGGTTATAATGGGATATCACTATAGAGATTAAACTTTTTTCTACTAGCATTAGTTTGCAGGAGGTTATATCAATCCTTTTGGGCAAGTAACGTATCATACTGTATCGCCCCCTAAGCTGAATCTAAGGCTTAACCTAAAATTAAGAGCTTTCCCTCTCTCAAGGACTAAGCTGGTTGAAGTTTTAATACCGATCCTTGCCCTCCCATGCCGCCCACGGAGGTTGCACTGTATCATATGTGAGGCCTCCACGCCAAACACCCTGAAGCTCTATCCTATACCAACTCACAAGCACCCTAACAAATTTAGCATCGCTACAGCACTAAATTCCAAATTCCGCTGAAAGCCACTGCTAATAACGATACTTCCTACCACTGCCGCCGCCAAACTCCACTGTTGAAATATAGCACAGATAGACGGGGGCCTCCCGCGCTAGTTTATGTTACTCGCAGCAGCACAAGGTTTAGAAGTGATACATGCACCATCCCATATCCATTTGACAGTGTGAAACAGTGGAACTCATTACCAAGCGCTCCAAACCAAAAGTAGCCATCAAACAATCGGTCTAGGCGGCAGGATTTAGCCTTTTCGGACTCAGCATTTCCAGAGCCACTGAGCTCTCAACGGATGAGAGAGTCTAATTCATTTCACACCTGGGTAGCCTGCCTGCCTGGTGACTGATCTTACTGTCTCGCGCCGTCCCAAGAGGTACCGAATTCTTCGGATGGTCGAAAATACAGGGCTGGCTAGCTGGTTTTACGGTACCGAGTGATCCTTCGTGAACCCAGGTGGGACAAGACAGAGGAGGCTGACGCTCAAGTTCGAACTGCGCTGCGATACGTGGAAATGTGCCTCACCGGGGTGAGCAAGGGTATCTAACAGCACTAATTTGTAATTTACCTCCCAGAGGGTTCCCCCCCCGCGCAAGTATCCATAAGCCGGGACCCGAGCTTGTGAAAGCGGTGGGCTAAGTGGCTAGAGGGGGATTGAAGCGTCGGGAGGGTCAGGGGTCGGTGGTGGAGGAGATCATTTCCGAGTGATACTGTGTGGGGGGGGGGTTGCATCCAGTTTGTTATCCCGGAGTGGATTGAAAGCTCATACCAATAATTACTATTGGAAGGATGGATTTGATCGGGGGATTGCGGGAAGTGCAGACTGAGCTTTGGGAGTTTGTGGAGGGTTTCCGCTCGTGGTCAGCATATATATCTCTTAGTCTCTGCTTTTGTAACATCCTCATCGACCGTTTGGTTCACTACTGTCTTGTTCCACGAGCCTAGTGATCTGACTCCTATTGGTGTATTTTAGCTGTTACTTGCGTGTCTTAGTTGGGTGGCCATTCGGAAAGCAGTCTTGAGATGTTACTTCGCGCCGGCCTCACGAGGCGTAGTATTGGGGAGCTGGCTATTAGTAGATTTAACACGGCTTGGCTTCTACCGGGAGAACCTTGGAGTCGGTGAGGACTTGCTACAGCATATCCCCTTCGTGGCTTATCTGGTGGTATGCTCTATGCTGTCAAACCGATCGCAAGACGAGTGAGATTAATGGGGGACATAGAAAGCCAGTCTGCTAAACCCCTCCGTCCTCGTTACTCAGCGCAGGCGATGGCTAGCGGATATCCTCTCGGGGTGATGTGGTACTATTTATTGACCGGGATCATTCACCTTCGCTAGCCTTCTATCTTAGGTACGGTCTTTATCTAGTTGGTGACGACCGCCTCAAGAATCCTTACAGTATTTCACGCCACATTTCTCGATCTAGAAAACACTATAATATACGGTCCACCTATCGTTCAGGTTGGAGGAGAGGAAAAGAAGAAGGGAAAAAAAAACTGTACAAGGAAAAGATTTTGTAAAGCAAGGGTTTACAGATGGAGAAGAATCAAATGTGACAGAATGAAAGCTGCAAGCTGTAGACCTGACCTTGGCACAAGGGTAGAACTCTCCCCCTGCAAACCAAACTGTACGCAACTTTGTAAACTGAAACTCATAAATCCTGGGCCGGCCATGGGAGCAGATCGCCGAAAAGGCGCAGGAGGGTATGACATATGTGCATTCCCATCTTATGAGATTTCTTGCATCTAGAAAGGGTGGCATCCGAGGGCAATCACCATAACGTGACCCAAAACGGAGGGGACAGTGGCCATTTCCACAGGGTGGCATCTCCTAGGCTTTAAATCGTACTGGGGGTTACCGCTTTGTGAGACTGGAGGAGAGCTACCACCCCCTTACAGCCATTCTGACTAGCAATCGAGAGGGGTGTTTGGCCTCCATCATCTGGCTTGTCGGGGTTGACCTCTTCCCGCCCGAGTAGTATTTTTGCCACTCCCTCATGTCCACACCGAGCAGCAAACGAGAGCGGCGTTCGGCCCTTATTATCTGGTCTGTCGGGATTGACCTCTTCCCGCTCGAGTAGTATTTTCGTCACTCCCTCATGTCCACGCCGAGCAGCAAACGAGAGCGGTGTTTGGCCGTCATTATCTAGCTTGTCGGGGGTGACCTCTTTCCGTCCGAGCAGAGTTTTCGCCACTCCCTCATGTCCCTCCCAAGCGGCATACGTGAGCGGAGTTCGTCCCTCGCTGTCTGGCTTGTCAGGGTTGACCTCTTCTCGCCCGAGTAGTATTATCACCACTCCCTCATGTCCACACCGAGCAGCAAACGAGAGCGGTGTCCGGCCGTAATTACATGGCTGATCAGGGTTGACCCCCCGCTCGAGTAGTATTTCCGCCACCCGCCCATGCCCACCCCAAGCGGCGAACGAGAGCGGTGTTCGGCCGTAATTATCCGGGCTGCCGGGGTTGACCTCTTCCCGCCTGAGTAGTAGCTTCACCACTCCCTCATGTCCATGCCAAGTAGCAAACGAGAGTGGTGTTCGACCCCCGTCATCTGGCTTGTTGGGGTTGACCTCTTCCCGTCCGAGTAGTATATTCACCACCCCCTCGTGTCCATTCCAAGCGGCATACGTGAGCGGTGTTCGGCCGTAACTATTGGGCCTGCCTGGATTGACCTCTTCGCGCACGAGTAGTGTTTTCACCACTCCCTCATGTCCACTCCGAGCAGCAAACGAGAGTGGTGTCCGGCCCTCATCATCTGGCTTATCGGGGTTGACCTCTTCCCGCCCGAGCAGTATTTTCACTACTCCCTCGTGTCCATTCCAAGCGGCATACGTGAGCGGTGTTCGGCCGTCATAACCTGGCTTGTCGGCATTGACCTCTTTCTGTCTGAGTAAAATTTGCACCACTTCCTTATGTCCGTTATGAGCAGCCCATGCAAGTGGTGTACAACCTGAAAAGTCTCCCTCATTGATATCATAACATCCTTCCTCTATCAGAGCGGCTACAACCTCAACAATTCCAAAGAATGATGCGAGGTGTAGTCCGCTGAACCGAGAGTAAGTATCAAAATTAGTAAGGTCTAAATGCCATACTTGAGCTAAGAGCAATTTGGTCGATATTTTGCCGTAATGCTCCTTTAACAGGCCTAGCGTAAGCGATCTCGCGCAGTCCGAAAGCTCCCTTTTCGCATGCACCCCCCAGTATACTGAGCAATATTCTAGGAAGGGTGTGTTCCGGGTATTAGGAGAAGGGCCTGTCGAAAGGGGTTTGAGCTGCTGGGAATTCAGGTAGGTCAAACAGATTTCTGCCATCGCTGAGTGAGGTCTACTGAATATATCGGGACGAGCAGAAAGGTATTCTTGGAGAGTAAGGTGGATCAATCGCACAGTTGATGCCTTCTTATCTACAGTGATAAGCCCTTGACAGCAGCTCACCAATGTCGATATCGAAGGGACGTTTCCAACATCGAAATCAGTGGAGCCTAGCTGGACTGCTAGGGCATGGCAGAGTTCATCCGCTTGCAGCGGCCGTTCCGCGTGACTGATCCACATTAACGTTGTCATCCCAAGTCTCGATTTATCCCCATCTTGCGCCCTTATCCGTTCGATCGTCGCACCATAAACATCTCCCAACTCCAATCCATTTGTCATTTTTCTTAGCTTTTCTCGTCTCCGAGAGATTGTCGATTCATGTAAAATTGCATCGATATTTAAGGAAACTAGCAGAAACCTGGATGTGTATCTGTTAGCGTATAGTGTAGAGGGCGATTCTTAGTACGATTGTGCCTACGTACATTTCCGACATATTTTCGGAAATCTTCTCAAGAATGTCTGCCTCCAGACTCTCATCCATGGCATCTGGGGTTTCATCCTCGTCTAGTCTAGCTTGAAGATATCCGATGATATCACCTTTACTGGGGCCTACAGGCACACTTGTCACTCGTCCTGCAAGGCGTTTTTCGATCTCGCCCCGAATATGAGGTCTTCCAATGATGAATATTCGCGTGTGCGGGGACTTCTTGAGAATTTGTTTCAGCGAATCAAGGAGCTTGACTCGATGCACTGCCGCGCATTCGTCCAGAGCGTCAATGCATATAAATGTGGGTAGTGAGGACGTGATGGCCTGTAGCATCTTCACGATATCCGGAAGTCGTGGTCCCCGTCCACCAATTGCCATTTTTTGCTCTCGAAAGGCCCGCGATATTTCCTCTGGAACCGCTTCCATTCCACTAACGACCTGTCTCAGCAAGGAACCTAGCATACTCGTCGCGGACTGCTCCTTTCGGGCTGCGAAGTCAAAGTAAAAGCACGCGATGGCTGTGTTTTCCCCCCTGGCCTGATCGCATAGCCTGTCCACTACCAGCGAACTGGCATCCGACCTGTTAGCACTGCTTCTTTCTCCTTTCTCCTTCTTCCCGCCGAGAATGACTCTCATTACCTGATGAACGTCTTGCCGACTCCCGGAGCCCCATAGCAAAACAAGACTGCATTATCACCTTCACCTTCACCACTCCGGTTATGCCACCTTCTGAATTCTTCGGTTTGCACGAGCCATTCCCCCACATTGTCGACGCGACGCTCTTGGATGTCTCGATGTCGCAGCTTGGGCTCTAGGGGTGATAGCCAGGTCAGGAGTTGAGACCGATCATCGGCGACAGGATAGCTATTCCACACATAGTTCGTATTATTGAAGCAGTTGTTATTATCGTTGACTGTATATTGCGACATCTCCCAGTCTTTGTTGCGTTGCTGTGGAGGAGGAGGCGTTGGGTATGATACCGGTAGGTCTGTTGATATTTCTAGCAGCTGAGTGGGGGCGGGGTGGCGTTAAAGCAGCGTGCAAATACAGCTTTACACCACCGAGGGAAAGTCTAGTTAAGCCACCCGCGCGGCGCGAAACCAATGCCACTCCCGTAGCTACTACTCGTAATGTCCTGACGTTTGTGAACACAACTGCTATTGCATGATGCCAAGATCAGGGCAAAAAAGCTGAATTTTGGCGGTATGCAATAGCAGTTGTGTTCACAAACGT
>Ga0307509_10001046_pt1 | contig 47500 bp, 59 predicted proteins | sample 10_EM_MG_FD_202245 | JGI IMG/M metagenome (GOLD analysis project Ga0307509, IMG submission 202245) | Populus trichocarpa ectomycorrhiza microbial communities from riparian zone in the Pacific Northwest, United States - 10_EM | ecosystem: Host-associated > Plants > Roots > Unclassified | place... | reverse complement strand
CAGTTTATTAACAACCTATTCCTAATACTTGCTATATGAAAAGATTAACTAGAAATCTATTCCAAGTACTGATTATCGAACAAATAGTAATTCAATCATCAATTATCACTTGTGTGTTTCAAGAGTGTAGTTTATTTTATTTTGCTAATATTCTTTCATGCTAATTATTACCAGGTGCAAGACATTGAACTATTCAAATATCAGCTTCTTCAGATGTATAGTGAGTGGGTTGTGGTAAGTTTTGTTGCTTTTGACGAAGTGAAAATATTGACCCATTACTAGGGGGTGACCCATAACTGGGGATAATACGTTAAGACAAGAATAATTCTTGAAAGTTTTCAACCACCACCAGATCATTGAGACGATATGGCTTCATAGAAGTGTTCAGAAGACACTCCTCTTTAATTCTATGTTTTCCAATTTTCATTCAAAGCAATATTAGTGGAGATAGCAAAATTCGAAATTACCCATGTATGGTCATTCTCCAAGTTGCTTTTGCCAAGCCCAACTATTTATGTGTATTATGTAAGCAAAAGGAATTACCCATGAGGGCTGAGTTCAGAGTACCAGTAACCGTGCCAAGGTACCCACCCCTCCGAACCAGGCTAAGCACCCTTCAAAGAAGGTGGCCCCCTTGGTGGGAACCTTGGCACCGGTATTACTAGACGCTGCTTATCGTACCCCACCATGACTGCTGGAACCCTGCTGAGGCACTCCCCCGACCCGTGCCTGACTGCAGCCGAACCGGAAGCGACTTGATCTGCCTCCGAATGAAAGGGGCAATTAGCCGCTCACCCCTTGATGATTAAAATAGTAAGGATCAATCCGCCAACGAACCCCCCGGGAACTTAGGTCAAAAATAGTGGTGATGCCAGAGTAAGCGGGGCAGAAGGTGTTTTACCTTCAGACTCGCTAATATTAGCAAATAAGTAAATAACCCGTTTTTGTTGTCCATTTCTTGTGTTCTGTGCTTGGGGACATTTTTCATAATAGTGCTGTTAGTTCACAGAATCTATTGTCATCTCTTGATGATAGACTTTTGGTTGGCGTTGTCCGGGGAAGGTTGGCCCTCTTCATACTTCAATTGACAACCAATACCACATTTTTGGGACTAACCCGAAATCACGCTAAGGCTCTCTAGCACAAAAATGGTTCAAGCAGCGAGCTTGAGTAAAGCTTGGCCCAGGCAGATCATACTCTCCAGGAAATTCTTTCCGTAGAAAAAGCATCCTGTGCCAAATTATTCGCAGAATCTACCTCCAGGGGGCAACACTGGTGCAAATCCCATTCCCTGACTGAGCCACACCTTGTTTGACTCCGTTAGGGTGATTTCGGGTTAGACCAAAAAATGTGGTACTTAGCCCCTGGTCCACTGTGACATGCCCAAAATCTCTCTCATGCATTAGTGCGAGGTAGTTAGCCTATTGTAGCTAGCACCTCATGTGACCTGGGACTATATCACTTTCCTATGCAACTCTCATCAAAACAGATACCAGTACTTCAGCTTCTTCCAGTGATACCGGCAATAATGTGAGCTAAACGAGCCCGGAAGCCTCTTGCTTCATGCAGCCCAAATGTTAATCCCGGACCGGCCAAAGGGGCAAAAGCCGCTGATTAGGCCAATATATACGATCCTGCAACCTTTCGTCTTATACAGTTTACAGAGCATTCAATGGAGTCCCGCCTGCCACCACATATTAGCCTAAATTTAGCTGGTATTTTCGGACTCGTTTGGGATGACAAGATCATTGAGCAGCTGGTTCAGGCTTCGAATGCTTATGGTCACCCGAAAAAGGCGACAAAACGGCAATGGCTGTGACCAATCTGGATATTAGAGCTCCGAAGCTTCTTAGGAATCACAACTCTTATGGGTACAGCAGCAAAAAAAACACATGCATCTGATTCGCCTGGCCAGGGCCGTGACGCCAGAGACGTCGTCGCTGCCTCCCATGCGTCCTGTGTGTCCAGAGTTCAGTTGCAATGTCCGTACGCTTCCCATGCATCCTGAGTCCGACTACCGCCCGGGCACTGGCACGCCACTATTGTGTCCTGAGTTGCGTACCAACCATCCCTGGTATCCAGACTGGAAGTCCCCCGCGTTCTCCATCTCCCAGCGTCCTGACACTTTCAATTGGCCAGCTCCTTTTGGAAGCCCTCTGGATTCTCACATCCCTACCCCTATTCTCTTGGCGTGAATTCTGCTCTAGCCCTAGCCAGCCCTCCACCCCCGAAGGTCCTCTGGCGTCTCTCGACCGTAGTTATCTTGTTTAACTCATTTATTAATTATGTCTTTTCTTCATACTAGTACATACTATATATATACAGCTTGCCATGGCACCCAATACATGCCTGTATATATATCCATCATCATACCTCCGTTTGTATTACTCGTTAATCTTGTTAAAAGTCCTCAAGTCGGTACGGCTGTTGACCAGCCAGCGCCGGTCTCCCGCTGGAATGAGATCAGCCAGGGCAAGAATTGTCTGTATGTCAATGAATGTATACTCCCCCGCATCTTCTCTCAGCTGATCCGTAACAAGACTGTGTATATTAGAGGGCCGGCCTGAGTTCACAGGGCTCATCTCCCTCACTGTCACAGACAAAGCGACGACTGCTGTGTTCTACGCCACTTATTTCGATTCTCTCACCACCACTCTCAACCAATCCTTCCCTGTGGGAGAAAACCCCTGGGCCCTCTTCTCCTTGCCCCCACCGCCCTACAGCTTGCTATACACGCCCTCCCACTCCGGTTCCTCCCCCAGAATGAAGAGGAACTGTTCCCATATCTCAGACCAGTGATTTTCAACGACAAAGCGACCCCGATTCGCTCAGCGCGGTACCTTAACCCTAGCTCAGGATCTTGGAAGACCATGCAAGCCCCTGCAGTGGTTGTCACTGTCGACCCCAGCATGGTGCGACCCTCACTTCAGGCGTTGTCATCCTCTCCCCGAAGCGCAAGGTAGACCTTGCCTTCTCAGTAAGCGGCTCCTTACAGTTTAGAAACTGTTGGGGATACGGACACGCCACTCAGCAATGCTCTGCCACAGACCCGACGTGCCCTGTCTGTGTGGTTTACCATACTTGCGCGTCTCACAGATGTCAGAATCCCACCTGCCCCAGTGGCGGAAACAATAAGCCAGTCTCCTCCTGTTGCCCGACCACTCCCCCCTTTGCTGCAACAGCCGTAATGACCACACTGCCACCTTCAAGGAGTGGCTGGCTCGACCTAGACCGGCTAGCCCCTCCAGACCTCCTGTTAGGCGCACGGACTCCTCATAAGGATTTACAGGGCAAAGTTACCCTGCCTTTGTGCATATGAACATCGAAGAATAAAGATAACACCCACCTCCAGCCCCGGCGTTGGGACGGCGCGTCATCACTGGCCGCCTGGGTAGTTGCGTCCCAACACCAAAGACCACTGACAACACCCCCCTCCAGCCCCGGCGTTGGGATGGCGCGTCATCACTGGCCGCCTGGGTAGTTGCGTCCCAACACCAAAGACCACTATCGATGGAACACATCCTATAACACCGTATACGTCGCGGCCGTCCGTCCGACCGGATCCCGTTCGCAGGATAAATGAGGGGGGACCTCCGGGCACCTTATGCAAGTGGAAGCAGGTGAATCGGACGACGGCGCATAAGGTTACAGCCACTTGAAGACAGACAGTCGGAAGAGTGGGTCGAAAGTGACGGGACGTTTCGCACAAAGGTTCCCCTCGTACCTACAAAGTCGCGTAGAGTATGAAGGAGATAACTATGCCCAGTAAGTGGATTGGGTGCATCCACAGAGGACAAGTTGGTAAAAGATGGAGTCCGAGGGAAGAAGCCCATAGGTACGATCCCGAGGACAAGTCGTGTAATGCCGGAAGACCAGAATACGACATGAAGTCGCGTGTTGAATTCTCGACGGAACCAACCAACGAAGAATGGCCCTCTTCGGTCCAGCGAGTTAGACTACCCTCGGTGAGCGCGGGGGCAAGATAATTCGTAACCATTATTATGAACGGATAAAGGGATGAGCTGACACCTGACGTGGTCTCCACACCATCAGGAATAACAGACGCGCAGACCGATAACTTGACCATGGAAGCAAAAGGTGTGATAGAGAATTTTGAGGGTCTACGAGTGTTCGCACTCAGGTGAAGTTCACAGAGTTGCGGGCAAAGGTACTTAGTTAGTATAGAGTTAGCATATATACCGCGATTGCTCAGACGCGGAATATAAATATCGAAGCATCTTGGCTGCAATTAGACACAACAAGCATGAAGAAGAGATCTTATCAACATAATAAGTTATCTACACTTTTATATCGTTACCAATACTTCGACGATCTATACCGAGGTGAAACATTATATCTAGCCTACATTACTCGTGTCTTCTTAACGAGTTCTCCGATATAATTACGATTAAGGTCCTAGCTGTCGGAATACCTCACGCCGAAGCTACCACCTAACACCTCCTTCCCAAGTACCCCAGGGTCAAGACCCCATAGATGTGGCTGTGGATGGCGACCAAGGACCCTCTAATCCCCCGAGTGGGGTGGGACCTGGTCAGATGGACCTTGTAACCCCGAGACAACCCCTCCAGCAGGGCCTCCGCGCCCTGGTTCCACCCAAGACTTTGGCGGTCCTCTCCATCTGGAGGAAGCTAGCCCCTCCCTAGCCCCCTTCCCCGGTCGGCTTCGTCAACGGAAAGGAATAACTTGCCCCTCTTGCCCAGCAGGAGGCAGGCCTCCAGTCTTTCCTGGCTTTCCGTCATTCAACATAACTGCCATGCGAGCTGGGATGTTTTTCTTTCCTTATTTGAGTCTTTTAAAGAGACACATATATATCCTTCGGTGGTCCTTCTCCAGGACGCCCCTGTTAGCCAGGTCCGCCTCCCCTCCTTTAATGGCTTTGTTCCTTTTTCTCTGCCCGTCAAGAGGCCCAGGGTGGCATCCTACATTCATCGCTCGATCCTCGCTCGTATTTCGGTGTTGCCAACATTCACCGCTAGGGTAGACGTCGTGATCATTGACATATCCTCCCCAAGCTTGTTTTGGGCTCCCGTTTTCACTCCTTTGGGCTGGTTCACACCTACTCCATCAACTCAGCTGACCGCCGGGTCCACTCTGTCCAACTAGAGTCCCTCTTCCCATACACAGGAATCCAACTTCTAGTAGTGGGGGACTTAAACATCCACAACCCCCTTGCGGACCCGGTATGCTCCTTTTCGTCCCATGAAGTCTCCTCCTCCGCTCCTTACATCGAGTTGGCGGTGCCGGGCGGCTTTGCCCAGCCAAACTCCCCAGGCATGTATACCAGGTTCCCCCTCTCGGGTAAGGCACGCCCCTCTGTAATCGACTTGGCATTTGCCAAACCCATGCTCTTACCCTTCATTAAAGGATGAGACACCTCTCTCCCTTCGATGGGCTCAGACCACGTCCCCATAACAATACTGCTCGCCTCGCCATCCCCAGACCTAGCCCCCCCCGCCTCAGGTAGGATCACACGGACTGGGAAACTCTCTCCCCACTTATGGGGAACTTCATAGTCCCTCCCGCCCCACCTTGTTCCTCGCGAAAGGTCTTGGGCGAGTGAATCTCCGGGTCGCTCGATCAACTCACGGGCCTTCTTAAAGAACACACCCCCAGCTCGCGCTCCGCCCACCACTCCAAACCTTTGTGGTCCCCCTACCTCACCATCCTGCACCGCGAGTAGCACAAGCCGGCCAGGACCGCCCAAAAACAAGGTACCATGGCCCTAAGAGAAATGGCGAGTATCTCAAGGGCCGGCTATTTCAAGGCCATCAATGCCGCAGAAACAAAAGACTGGTCTTCTTTCCTGCTCTCCGCCACCCCCCACAATCTCTTGACCGCAAAGAGGTCTGCCTCAGGTCACATGCGCCCCGGCTTTCCCTCCCTCCCCGGGGCTGACACGGCGCAACAGATGAATGAGGCCCTGCGGGGCCACTTCTTCCCCCCCAAAGCGGCTTGCTCCCCTCCTCCGAGGCATAGGCCTTATGTTTCAGCTCCCGCGCTCACGAAAGAAGCGGTTACCCCCGCCCTCTCCGAGTGCTCCTCCTCGTTAGCCCCTGGCTCCGACGGCATCCCGTATCTCATCTGGAACCAGGGGAACGGGATTAACCCCTCCATTGTTCTCCAAATCCTCTCCCCACTAGTGTCCCTGGAATACCATCCGGCCTCGTTGAAGGAGACAAGCGAGGTTGTACTTGACAAGCCTGGGAAGCCCTGAGATGAGTTACCCTCCTCCTTTATGATTATTGTCCTCCTCCGCACTGTCTCAAAGATGCTGGAAAGGATAATTGCGGTACGCCTGCTCGTTGCAGCCCACTCAAGGGGCCTGATTCGCCCCAAGGAATGCAGCTCCCTCCCTGGGCTGAGCCCATACGATGCCTGCTTCCCACTCGTAAAGGACGTGACAACCTGGCAGATGCCGCGCTTGAAGGCGTCCGCCTCTTTTGGACATCAAGGCCGGCTTTGATAACATCGACAACCTGACTCTGTCCCGGATCCTCACGGATAGCGGGATCCCCCCCTACCTCGTGTCCTGGGTCGCCTTCTTCCTACGCGAGTCCAGCTGTACGCTTGTCTGCCAGGGCACACCAGCTACCCATACCCCCATCAATGTTGGGGCACCTCAGGGCTTTCCCATTTCTCCTTTGCTTTTCCTCATTTACCTGGCGCCCCTCTATTTCAGGATCCCGCGAGGCCTGATGCTTTCCTAAGTGGACGATTGCGCCCAGACTGGCACCTCCCTCCCCTACCGAGGGAACTTCTGCCGACTCCAAGGGGTGTTCAGGACCATCCAGGCCAGGGCGAAGTGCTTAGGCATATTCTGTTCTGAGCACAAAATGGAGCTTATACACGGGAGGACCCCCAGCCAAACGCACTCGCAGTTGTGCCTCTCACTTATCCAACTCCACGGGCAAATGTTTCACCCCCAGGACTTTCTACGATGGCAAGGATACTGGTTCACCCCCACCCTGTGCACATCAATCCACTTCTCGCGCCATCTCGTTCTGGCCCCCTACCTATGCCACTGGCTGGCAACATCGCTTGTCGAGCCCATCCTGCTTTGCTGGGCAGACCTCTACACTCCCAACGCGGGCTCTCTCTCAAGACTCAACACTTTCTGGCACAAGGTACAAAGGTGGGCCACAAACTGTTTCTTGTCCACCCCTATTGGCATCTTGGCCATCGAGTCTTGCCTGCCCCCCGTCCCCCTCGGGGTGTCCCACAGACCGAGGATGTCCGCCCTACGCACCATCGGCTCCCTGCCCGCCGTCATCCCCACGACGGCACACCTCCACCTCTCTTTCCCCTCGCAATCCTCACACCGGACCCCTGACAGCTCGAGGGCCCTAACCAGAAGCCTCTTGTCAGTCTACATCCACCTTAGCTGGAAAGCCCCCCGCCCATCCGCCCCTCTCAGGACCCACCTCCCGCTGGATGCTGTGGCCCATGCGACTATCACCATCACTGGCGGGCGGTCCAGGATGCCAATGATCAACTGACACCTGATCCCCAAGGGATTGGCCCTCCTCCCCCCATAATCCCTAATGCTGAGCACATACTCTGGCCTGAAGAAGAGGGTGAGGGAGGTGCTCACCACGGACTGGTCTCGACTGGTCCCTCCACCTGCCTACAATGTTTCCTCCACCCCCCGACCCTACACCTTCGGCCCTTTATGAGGCTGAGTAAGTTCATGGCGGGAGGGATCTACCAGATGAGAGCTGGGAAAACCTACATGGCCGCCGACCCTTCCGGGAGGGTCACTGAGTCCGACACCTCGTGCCCCCACAGTGGTTTTGAACCTGAGACATTCGAACACCCTATCCTTATGTGTCTCTCTAGACGAGGCCCCCGCGTACGTCTCCTCCATCTCGTCACTGATCTCAGTCATGAGGCCCCCCTCTGTTCCAACACGTAATGTTTTCTTATTAGTTCTCTGTACACTGAGAATGTTTAAGAAACCGTCCCGGGTTGTCCACTTGAAATCCTAGCCAAAGAGTGGCCTAGGCGGATTGATCAAGCAGAGGCTCCGAAACGTTGTTAGATAAAACCTTTTACGATATCGCTAAGGTCTTGAAGTGTTTGGCTGCTTCTCATTATCGTAGCGAACTGACGAGGTAACTATCCAACCAAGTATATTGCAAACAGTCTGTCGAAGTCTGCTCTTTCCAAATCAGAAAGATACAGCCTTTAAGTACATCGCCGGCTTTTCCTAAAGCCTTACTCCTACAAGCACAGCTCGTATCCTAAAACAACTATGGCATCAAATCGATACCATCAAACAATACATAAAACTTTCAAGGTATCAAACAATCCCTTGAAACAAAACTTCAAACAACTGGAGTATCAAATGATACTTCCGAAATATAATCAGGGAGAGGAACAACCTCGTATCCCAAAACCAAACATAAAACAAACTGGGTATCAAACGATACCTCCTGCATAACAAGGCTACAGCCACAAGGCTCGTATCCTGAAACCAAACTAATCCTGAAGGAAATCCATCAGTAAACATAGTACCTGTACCAGTTACACCCCCCAAACAAAACATCAGTTTCCATCAATCAAACTAAACCTAAATCCAACTCGTAATCACTCAAGAATCTTCACATCCAGAGTCGTCATAATCGCTTTCGAAATGGGGCTCGAAAAAGTCACTATCAACTGGCCCTTCGTCCTCAAATTGGGTCCCGCTAGGCATCGTCGCAGTATAGGACTTGGTAATGAATCCTGTTTCAACAGGAAACTTGTCTCCAGGCATGTTTTCAGTTCACCAAGCCTGAACAAGATCCATCGCATTCTTGAGACATTCCAAAGGTTTCCAACTATTGTCGCTATTGGGGTATCCTTTCCATTTGACAAGAAGCTGGGCCTTGGCATAGCGCTCGCGGTGGTCCAGCACCTCCTCAACCACCCATTCAGGCATCTCCTCAAGCAGTGTGGGTGCGGGTTTGGCATGCGTTCGTCCAGGGAACCTGCCGTTATCGTTGGGGATGAACTTCTTAACCATCGAACAGTGAAAAACTGCCTCCTTTCTGCGGTAGACTTTCGAGTCCATCTTGACAGTATAGTTCTGTGTTTGATCATTGTATGCAAGGACCTGGAAAGACCCCTGCCATCGTGGCTCGAGTTTCTTACTTCTTCCAGATACTGTCGCAAATCTGTTGCCATATACTATCAGGAATTCTCCAATGCTGATTGGTTTGTGGGTCGTCCTCCTCTTAGCTGCAACTCTGGTGCTGCGGATCCTAGCTAGCATAAGTGCTTGATATGCGTCATTCCTCAGTTCCTGGTGTCGATTAAGAAAATCCTCAGATGCTGGGTCAGCCGTGCCTTCGATTCTATAGGTCGCCAATAAGGGGTAATCTCGTCCATACCCCGCTTTGTATGGTAACATGTTTATGGTATTAGAATGTCCAGCATTCGTATATGCAGCCATATCCTGCAATGAATTCACCCAATTATTCTGCCACTTGTTGGGAATGTTTCTCAAGGCGGTCTTGAGTTCCCTATTCTTGCGTTCCACTTACAGATTCATTTCATGATGTCCAGGCACTGCCTTAATATGTTCGATTCCCATCGACTTCATACTTTGTTGCCAAAAACGTGAAGTGAACTTGGGATCTGCATCGCTAACGATTGGTGTAGGTGTGCCATGGGGTGTGAATACATGGTGACGAAGATAAGATAGGGTGGTCTCTGAATTCGCATCTGAAGTAGTGGAGATGAACCAGGTGAATCCAATTGCCCGGTCTACAACTACCAAGACCATATCATATGTCTTTGTTGGTCCTTTACTCTTATTGAAAGGTGCTGCGAAATTGATAACATAAGATGCAAAAATCTCCCGCGGAATCGGCACCATCTGGGCATTGCCTTCGGGCAACGCATTACCTTCCTTATTCCTTTGACAGTACTCGCACTGCCTAACGTAATCTCTTGAATCCTTCCTCATCTCTGGCCAGTAAAGGTACTCAGTAGCCTATGTGAGATTCCTTTCCGCACTGTGGTGTCCTTTGTCATAGACTTCCGATATGGTGAGTTCTCGCAGGGTTTGACCATTTGTTGCATGGCCTTTCGGTATATAAAGGGCTTGAACCTCTTTGCGTGTGGTAGCAAACATTAGTCCGTCACCAATACGATAGTGTTCCATGCTTCCTCCCTTAGCTGGCTTTCCAGAGTCGAGAGCTAACTTGTACAACTCATACTTCCTATAGGCATCGACCAGTTGTTCTCTCCACATGCTGTGCATCTCGGTAGTACTTGAATAGTATCGCGTTCATCAAGTACCTGCTCGAGGCGCTAACTGGCTGCTTTATCTCCAAAGGTCTCGTATAGGATCTGGTTATCCTGTGATAGGGTGGGTGGCATAATCGTAGGAACGGTTCTGATGTAGTGGGATCAACCTCCTCCATAGCGGGGTTTCTGTCGCTTTCCCATATAGGCATCGTGGGCTTTCTGATCATGACCGTCACATTCTCTGCATTCCGCAAGAGGATCGTCATGTTCTAGTGCCGTAGCCTGTCGTTTTCTGACACCGTCAAGGTCAATTCTAGGTCTAGGACTCTCATTGCCCTCCGCTAGGTATCTCGCTCTCATAGTTGCCACCTCAGGAGATTCAGGTGTAATGACTTGTCCTGCAAGGCTGGTCTCATTATGGAATTCGCATACTGCTTTGTGGCATACTGTCCAATGAATCTCGGAGTAGTTCAAATCCTCTTCGCTGAGATGTCCAGAGGAGACCATATCTCCCCAGTGGTTCCCTTCTCTCATGCTGCAATCAGAGTCATATTCAGAGTAGTCTCCAAGAGTGCGTACGGGTTCAAAGCGTGACATGGTGTCAGAAAAGAATGCAATAGCAAATAAGGTATGGGCTGAGTTTTTGTGGGTATTGGTAGCTTCGAGGTCTTCCGTTTCTTCAGTAGGATCTTGGGCGTATTCTGCTGGTCCTGTATCATGTCGATAAAGGGGGCAAAGTGCGTCAGCTACATAGTTTGTTGCCTCAGGCTTGTAAACTATCTTCGCCATATACTTTTCTAGGTGTGTACGCCACTCCATTTGCTTCCTAGTTGGTCTTCGATCCGTCCTCAGATATATCAGAGGTTGATGATCTGTAACAATCGTAAACTCATGTCCTGCAAGGAGGTGATCAAATGCTACCATGGCTTCCATGATCACCGGTGCTTCCTTGTCTGTTGTCCCATAGTTCATTTGCGTGTTAGTGAACTTACGGCTGTTTAAGGATGCAGGTCGTGCAGTTTCAGGTGTTTCACCTTGTCCAACTCAGGCTCCAACTCCTGTTTCTGACGCATCCGTTATTAACCCTATGGGTACTCCAGACTCGTAGTTAATAGGTCTGATAACCTCGTTATCATCTGCAAGCCTCTTCGTATTCAGAAACGCTGTGTCATGAGTTGGTGTCAATACAAACTCCGCATTTCCTATGAGGTCTGTAAGGGGTGCCGTGATCGTTGCAATGTGTAGTAGGAATTGGCTAATGTAGTTGACCAATCCTAAGAACTCTCGTAGTTCTTTGCTATCTTTAGGTGTCATCCATTCTCCTATTCTTGTGATCTTCTCAGGTGAGGCGTGTAGTCCGTCATCGTCTACCAGATGTCCTAGCACATTCATCTTAGGCGAGAAGAACTCCGACTTCTTTCTGCTGGCGAAGAAGTGTGCTTCCTTCACCTTTCTGCAGACGATCTTAATGTGCTCCATGTGCTCGTCTTCCTTGTTTGCGAATATGAGTATCTCGACAATGTAAACCCACACAAACTCTCCCAGATAATCTCTTATTAGATGTGACATGATCCGCATGAATGTCCCAGGTGCATTCATATCATCCTGCAGCATCACCTTGTTGACGACTCCTCCACAGGGTGTTTTGAAACAGTTTAGGTATTCGTATTCCGATTCCACTCTAGTTTGGAAGTACGCGTCACTCAAGTCGCTCTTGCTGCGGTATCTTGATTGTCCTAGTGCATTCAGGATCGTCCTTTGATTAGGGATTTGTGTCATCTTTTCTTGTGTTGTCATTTCGTGCAGTTAGATCCACCAGGGGTCTGATCCTCCCATCGGCTTTTCCTGGGACAAACAGTGGTGCTGCGCCAGGAACTTCCTTCCGATATATGACTCCTTCGAGTTCTCTCTGAGCAAGACATTCCTTTAGCTTGAGCTCATACTTTTCCGGAACTCCGAATGTTGGTTGCGTCTTCAGGTTCTCCTTATTCTTCAACTGGATTCGATGATTGTATTCTCGCAATGGTGGTAGTCTTTCCGGAATTGGGTCTGCGAAGACCTAGGAAACATCTCCATAACCTCTTCTGTGGTTGCTATCGGTGCAGCCCTTACTAGTCCACTAGTTGGTGTGCAGTTTACCTTAACCTTGTGCTTAGGAAAAAGTATCGTTGAGTTCCCATATTCAATCGTTGCCTGATTTCTCAAAGGAATTCCATTCCCATCAAGACATCATACTTTGCAAGTTTGCCAACAATGATTCTGTTGTTTCTGGTACGCATTTTTCCAATCTCTATATCCACTACGCTTTGCTTGCTGCTTGTGGATTGTGATCCTTTCATGGCCATAAGAATCCGAAGTTCTCCTTCTAACGGTTTGGTTTCCACGCCGCGGGTGGTGACAAATGCGTGGCTAAGGATGTCTTCTCCAATAGTTCCTGTATTGAACAGTACTCTGGCATCTTGGCCATTGATCTTTATCGTTCCTTCCAAAGCCTTCTTAGCCTTGGCTGTACTGGGTGCTGTTTTGCCTGATGAGGCGTAGGTCTCTATTTCCATCGAGTTGATGTAGACCGCGTCTGCACTTGTTTCAGCCTCCGCTCTGTTTGAGGATGATTCTTTCTTGACCGCTTTCCCCTTGCCTTTATCCTTCTTGTCAGGACAGTTGCAGGAAAGATGTCCTTTCTTTCCACAGGTGAAACAGGCACCGCTTGCCTTTCGTTCCTTGGAAACAGTGTTGCTAACCTTCTTCTGATAGGTAGGCTTTGAGCTGGTCTGACCTTGGTCCTTGTGATGTGACTTCTCCTGTGATTCTGTCATGTATGCTCCGACTCCTCTTAGCATGGCATCTTGTCCTTCCGCATATTGTATTGCCGAGTTTATAGTTTCTTCATCGTCAAACCATGGTCCTATGATATGTCGTAGCTTGATATGCATGCTGGCGAAGAATCTTTGCATGAATACATAAGCTGAGATCGTGTCCTTTGGTAATTTGGATTGCTAGGTGAGCAAGTCTGTTGCTACATCCGAGATGTTTGTGAGTACTCCATCCTTGAATTGTCTAACATCTAGGAACTTCTGGTAAAGCTCCTCCGTATCTCTTGCTGATTGGAATCGTTTTCGTAGGTATCTAATAAGTTGGTCTCTAGTGATGTCGTTTTCTCCGAACTCTTCCAGGGCTTGTCGGTATGTGTCTTTGGCTCTACCCCCATGTATAGAAGCCATAGTATCCAGTGTTTCCTCCCGTAGTTGAGGTAATTGCATGTAGCAGTAGGTATTCTCGAACATCTTCATACCATCTATCGAATGCACCAGGGTCCATATCCTTTCCTGATCCTGAGAACCGGTGGGGTTCTGGGATCTTCATAGTCAGCCTTGGTGGCATGGATCGATTAGGTACCTGGCTGGTTCCTGATGCCAAAATCTTGTCGTCCTCATCGTCACTTGACTCGCTGCTGCTAGAGTTGCTTGGATCGTCCTTGGATGAGGTTGACTCTAAAGGTTTCTTCCCTTTTGCCCGTGATTTAGGCAACGCGCCTAGTGTGGCCATTTGTTCCTTGCCTATTTCACTTTCAGATTCCTTGAGTGTCTGAGAAGCCTCGTCCCTTGCTAGTTTTCTGCTGGCCTCGTCGATACTAAAGGTGGAAGCCTTTTTTGCTTGAGCCTTAGCCTTCCTTGATATCGACCTTGCAGATGGTTTTGCGAGTTCGCTTCTGTCAAGCGAAATGCCTGATCTCGTGTTGAGTTCGTCGCCTATGGTGGGCAACTGTTGCTATCGGGTTTTCTCGTGATGATCGTAGTACTCCCAGAGCACTCTCCTGCTGACTATCTCATCTAGCCTGCTGATAGCTGTCGTTGGTATTCCTTAAGGTTGATCATTCCTTAACCGATATAACTTCCAACTGACTTGTTGAAAACTGTGTCTGTCGAAGTCTGCTCTTTCTAAGTCTGAAAGATACCGCCTTTAAGTAGATGGCCGGCTTTTCCTAAAGCCTTACTCCTACAAGCACAGCTCGTATCCTAAAACAACTATGGTATCAAATCGATACTATCAAACAATACATAAAACTTTCATGGTATCAAATGATCCCTTGAAACAAAACTTCAAACAAGCGGAGTATCAAATGATACTTCTGAAGCATAATCAGGGAGAGGCACAACCTCGTATCCCAAAACCAAACATAAAACAAACTAGGTATCAAATGATACCTCCTGCATAACCAGGCTACACCCACAAGGCTCGTATCCTGAAACCAACTAATCGTAAAGGAAATCCATCAGTAACCATAGTACCTGTACCGGTTACAACAACGGCCTCTCCCACCAACCTCACTATCATGAAAACCAAAGGAAGGTTGGAAAAATGTAAATACATAGTAGAAATTAATATTTGGTATACCATCCATCAACCTTAATAATTGCCTCTATTCCATCCACCATTGACCCTGCCCAAGTAGTAAAAACCTTTGGGTCCAGAAGTTCTCAACAATTAGTGATTGCCTCCTCTCTTGCCTTCTTGACCACCTTGACATCAACCCTCATAAGATATAGCTCAAGATAGTTCTTATGTAGCTTATCTTTCACCAGAGACGAAACATTTTCAATTGGATTGAGATGTGGTGAATATGGAGGAATTTCCATAAGAGTAATTCCCTGCCTTCTGAGCCATCTCCTAAAAGGCAAGTGAGTCTTAGCATTGTCAATGATAAAAAATATCTCTTCTTCTCCAACCTTTTCCCTGATGTCCTCCCATATCCCTAGAGTGTCCTAATAATCATAGACATCAATAATTGACTTTCCAGTAACTCCACCCCTACCAGAAAAATTATCAGGAAAAACAGGTAAAAAAAGACCATGAGTTTGACCCTTCAAAAAACCAGTCATCATCTCGCTAATCCCTCTCTCCCCTCTCCCAGTAGTAGGTTCAACACAATCCTTATTCCACTTCTCATTTGCGTAGCTAAATACTGATTTTCTCCTCTTTCCTCCACCCCTCTCCACAGATACATCATCCCCCCACATTGCCTTCCTTCTCCACATCTCCCTTGTCCAATGCCTATGGGCTAATGCCCATTCCAACCTCTCCTGAGCCAGGTCTTCATCCAAATGAACTCTGTCTTGTGCCACCAATTTTTTAAGATGCCTTTGTGCAATTCTTCTCTTCACTGTCTTGGTTGAAACATTGGGTGCAACATTTTTAGCAATCTCAAAATAGATAGTGTGGCGATTTTTGAGAGCTTTCTCAACCATGGCTTCATCCTGCAACTTGGTAGTCTTAGGATGTCTTCCTCTACCCTCATTCTCCTTGCCCTCTTGATATCCCTTTGCAATTCTCCTTCTGACCGTGGTGGGAGGAATGTTAAGGTAGTGGGAAATTTGCTCAGATCGCATTTGAGGCTCATGTAACCCAAAGATTCTCCTCCTGGGAAACAGAGCGAGAGGCTGGGAGGGAATAGGTTTTTTGGCATGACTGCGAAGAATAGAAGGCAAAGATTATTCCAAAAAATAATTAGATAGGATGGTTTAGTTTTGGTTAATTTGGAGGGATTGGTTTGGGTGGTGTCAGAAGTGGTGGGTGATGAGGACGGGTGCGTTACCTCGATCGATGGTTGAACTGCCGTTATTTTTCTCCCCTGACAATACTAATGAAGGATGGATATGTAGAGATGTAGAAAGATCGTGCTTTTATAGTAAGACCAAAACGTTCTGAAGTAGGAAAAAACTATAAAATGATTTTATCAAGACCAGCTACTTATACATTAAGTCAACGCGAGCAAGGCTTGATAAAATATAATTAAAGAGCTTATAAATTATGAAAATTCAGAAGTCAGAATGAAGTCATTGTTAACTGTCTGAGTCTGGAACTAAGCCCCGCGTTATTTTGCCTTTTACCACACGCCTGCCTGAGTCACACTGCTGAAATATTTCTAAGCTCGAGACCCGACCCTTAATCTCATACTCTAACTTAACCGCCGGTATGATAGCGCGGGATTCCCTTGTGCTACGTTCCAACATTCTAGCGATCCGTCGACCTCATACCAATTTGACTGCCTTTCCCCCCCCATTTGCCCACTCGAATCCACACATCTCCAATTTGTACCGTTGTCCTATCTGTGGTGACCGACTATTGGCCTAAGGTTTGTCTATCGCTCACTATGAGATTTCATAGTCGTAGTGGGCTGCATACTGGCTGCAGGTGGGATCCATTAACAGCATACCGAAAGAAAGTCCGCCTCCATTCTGCCAAAGGAAATGGGAAAAAGGTTGATTATTTCATCAGGGCCTAATGTCCAGGTATAAAACTCATCCATTGGAGCTTCCGCCATTGGGGCCGTTGTTATCACCTTAGGTGTAAATAAAGGAAAGGCGGCAAAGGTAGAGGGCATTAGCAACAAGATGGTTATGGTATGATATTCTTGTGGGTATCTAAGTAGAGGATAATTACATAGCATAATTACCAACCTATATATAAGGGTTATAATTGGGAATCACCTTTAATCACTCGGAAAGGCACTGAGTGCCTTTGTCACTGCATGGTATTCAAGTATTAGATCCTCACCTTGGACTTGCTTTCAATAGTTGTCACAGCTTCGAGAGACCCGTACTTGCAGGTTTGATTCAAGATTTGGTTACCATATGGGAGCGAAGGCGTTGTATCAGAGTGTTCAATTGGAACTAGTCAACTGGCGTAAAAGATCAAATTTGGTTACCTTAGACTATGATTGAACAGGGTATATCAACCCTTACGGGATTTGGACTGATGCTATGCCCAAAGCACAGTGGTGCATACCAATTCATGTAGCTGCTACCGAGCCTAATCCTAGAGTGCGGCTATTTTCAAAAAGTAATTCACATGCAACCATACACCACCATACGCACAAAATTGAGACGTACAAAAATTCATGCGCACAATGGTTCCTACGCATACATGTTTGTATACTCCATTCATAAACTCAAAAATTATGCGAGCAATCAAATGGATCACAGAATGGAAGCCAGCTTGGGTACTTAGCTTAGCTGGGCCAACTTATAACCTTCATTCATATGCCTACCCCAGCTGTACTTTTATATAAATATAATTTGGGATCCAAGAGGATCTATTACGTACACGGATAGCTAGAACCATCTCAACTTAATGTCTTCCCAACCAGAGTCTTCCACGATCGGCAGCCAATGGGGGCTCTACACCTCTGGGGTAAGAAGCCGTACCTCTTAGTTAAGGTTCCACGAAGGCCCTGCAAAGCCAATACTCTCCATCTTTGTCCTAATTCGCGGTAGAATCCAGCCCATGTGGGAGCGAAGGTGCGGTAACACCAACTCCAAGATCTCTCACTGGTGTGGCCTGCACACCTCTTGCACTTTCTACAACACCCTTGCACTCCGATTCAGTAGCGCTGCCCCCTGGAAACCAAGATCACGCCCGGAATCTCCTTCATGCGCTAGCCGTGACTTTGTCAACCAGTGACACAGTTACATTTGAGATATGTGGCAACATTTATCTATATACGGAGGAATATCATGAGAGTTGGATGGAGTGGTGGCAAGCCACACTAGGGTATATAGCCTATACTGCGAAATATGGTGGCAAGCAAAAGATTAGGTGGTAGTCGGATCTTCGAGGCACAGAGGTGTGGAAATACTTTCAACAATGTGGTGACCGTTTAGGTAGTGCTATTGGCACGCCGCGAGTACTTTGCATTATGGGCAGAAAGGTTGTAACTCACCCAAGTGGCACGGGGACCAATTCGATGCATGACAATAACAGGGCCTCTGCTAGTCTGAAATTGAGAAAGATTAACAGATATGATGGGCGGGCGGGAAGCCCGCTTGGTATAGACGTTCTTACGCTATTGCCAAAAGTGACTAAAACTGGAAATAGGCTTAGGATTATCGATCTGGCCACACCAGCAGGGTTCAATCACCATGATTTCGAAGAATACTTTCTAAAAGTGTGTCTTGCAACAAATCTTGCCTTTAATTGCACAAACAACGTGGCCTTTCGTCGTGTCTTAAGTATATTCGTCCGGGCGTCGAAATCCCCAGCCCAACAAGATTAACATGGCATCTGAAATGGCTGGGAAAGTCTACTGTGGATGATATTCGAACATGTCTACCTGCTGCAGGAAAGATTTCTCTGGCTGCCGATACATGGACTTCACCGAACACACTAACCTTTTTAGCAAATGTGACTTATTAGATCTTGGATAGCTAGCAGATGGAGGAGGTGCTGATTGGGCTCGAGGAAATCAGGGGTTCTCCTACGGGGGCCAATATGGCAGGGATAATTGATGAGGTTCTAGCCAGATACGTGATTCAGAACAAAATTCTTGGTTTCACCACCGATAGTAACAGCAATAACGGAACGCTCACAGAAGCCTTAAACAATGCTTAGAGTTGACTATCGGTTGAATGGTGTCAATTGGAAAATCATATTCCATGTATGGCCCATGTTGTTCAGCTTATACTCAGTGCATTTATGAGTACAATCAATGTGAAATGGCGGGATGGTCATATGCCGTCTGGCTTTAAGGCGGGCTATATCAAGAAGGTTATCAGAGTGGATAATTGCTTTCACAAAACAGTAGAAAAGGTAATTTGTCTAAGATCTCATACCTTAGCACCTATATTACAAATGTATATGCACAAATTCATATGCACAAATTCATACGCACAAGAGTAAATGCACAAATTCATAGTTCCAAATTGAATGCGCGCCAATGTGAAAGTAGAAGCAAGTATTTTCCCAATTGGTCCCACATAAGATACCTTTAGTCAGATATAATGCTAATAATGGTTTATAGGATCGGAAAATGAGTATTGGGGTTGGTGCTTCAGCTCAACGGCGTCAACACTTTATCGAGATACAGAATAACCCGGTTAAGATCCCTACTACACTACTTTATGATGTCAAAACATAGTGGAACTCAACTCTAAATATGCTGGAGAGATCTATCCGGCTACGGGAATTCACCAAGGACTGATTACAAATCTATCCTGAGTTTACGACTCTCTGTTCAACCCCGGAAGAGTGGAGGCAGATTGAATAGATCTTGGAGGTACTTCAACCGATACCATTTTAGACTTTGTGGATGTCAAAAACACGTGGCGTCACCATTCATTGACTGTTTCAAGTATATCAAGATATCCTTGATCATTTGGAAATGCCTATTTCCAAGTTAGAACGGAAGCAGATTCAATGGAAGGTTGATATTCGCGAGGGCCTAGTTAAAGCTAAATTGAACGCAGCCTCTTACTATGGTAAAACGGAAAGTCCAAGAGGTCTTCTGTTCGGCATTGGAACTTGCCTAAATCCCTATTGCAAATTCAACCTTTTTCGAGAACGGGATCTTGATGCCAGTGGGGAGACTGCGCATGAGAAGTCATATGAAAAGGAGTTTATAGCGTATTATGATCTATACTATGCACCAATAAATAATCAGGCACCGGAGATATCAATTCCTCGGAGTGGTCTGAACAGTGGATCCAAACACCTTTACTCTTTGAGACACAGAGCAGTTATCCTGAGTGAGGCACTAGCGTACCTCTAAACCAATTCTGAGATTGAGCAGCCCGAGGCAGACGCTGAGGTTACGGATCTCACACGTGAGGCCTGCCCAGCGGGGATTTTTTACGAGGCAAATATACTGGAGTGATCGAAGGTTAATGCGGGAAGATTCCCCAATTTAGCTCGCATGGCTAGGGATATCCTCGCTGATCAAGGGGGTAGTATTGGAGTAGAGCGGGAGTTTAGCATGGAAAGGGATGTGATTTCCTATCGCTGGTCTCACGACTCAAAAGCAGTACAATTCGATCATCAATGCTGGTGAAATCCTACAAGAATGAAGAATTACAAAGAGCGCTAGCAGGTCACGATCGTGGACGGGAGGCAGAAAAACTCGATGAAATTGCTGCGGCGGAGGATTATGGTTATTAGGCTGATAGGAAGGAAGAAAGTATAGAGAACCATAATGGCTGAATCTCCGATGATGACGAATCACACAAGAAGGACACTAAATGGTCTTTCGTTGATCAGGATGGCAGGCGAGCATTTGGAACAGAGCCAAAGGCTATACTACCTGAGCGTGGACTGGTTGAATCTCAATATGCACGGCCTGGACCACCTCGAAACCAAAGTGTAGATCACTTGGGAGGCTCCAAGGAATCACATCCTGAAGACAGAATCTGGGATAATAAAGTCAACAGGTATGTTGCATCCGACACTGATGAGAAGGAATGATAACAAGAGAGTGAGGCAGAGATTCCCGGTGAAGGACTGAGCGATGTTGAAAGTATCGACCAAAAGGGTGACAAAGATTCCGGCTGCATAGCAGATTCAAGGGGCCACCTCTAAGAGGATTGTTCGGAGGAGGAGGCACTATCGGGAACCACTGATTCACTACCGGTTATATTTGTAACCCGTGGAAGAGACCCGTCAGGAACTAATCCCCCAATTCGCGTTCCACCCAGGAAGGGTGCCGGAAGTGGGGGGAACTAAAAGAAAAGATCCCGTTTCCACTAAGTTGATTTCGTGTAAAATAATTATAAACTCATAGAATTTGACTGTGTAATTGAGAAGGCATTATTACTATCGTCTAAGTTATCCTAGTGGCCAAGACATGCCGAGAAGGTGTCAAGTCAACAATGTATAGCGTAGTGAATGACGAGCCGCCATAGATTGATTGGAAAATGCCCCATATAATCGGGGGAGTGAATATGGTATCGGGCCCACGGGTCCATTTTCTGACCCTCGCGTGCTGGATCACCCATGTACACCCCCAAGTCAATGTAAGAGTGAGTAGAAGGATTCTATGTTTTCAGAGGCGGAAAATCATGAAGTCTGAATATATTGTCCATTTATTCGAGTTCTTACGATAAGCTACAGGAACAGGAGCATTGTCATGAAAATCATACACACTGAAAGATAATACACACACAAACACACTCGGAAAAAATCATGCGCCCAGAAAGATCATACGTACACAAATCATACGCACACAAAATGACACGCTCAGGAAAATCATAGGCCCAAAATAATACACTGGTAATCGTGTCGTAGATAATATGCACTAGTGCAATGGCTAGTTGCATTGGCTCTAGTTAGTCGAGTTTGTCAGGTCATAGCCTGATTTGTCTTCCCCTATATTCTTTCTGTTTCCTCTTTTCTCCCATAGACACAGAAACGATTCGCCCCGCCTCCCTCTAAATTTATGTCCCGCGCTGCGCCCTTTTGAACCCAAGTTCCTCCTTGGCCTAGTTCCTCCCCACCCAAGTCTCTCCATACCGGCCATCGACTGGAGCACATTTGGATACCTTTCTCGTCGCTCGCTATACCAACCCACTTCGTGCTATCCTGCTTTGAGCGGGAGGGAAGCTTGCTTTGAGCGAGGTTGTGTGGCTGCGGAAGACTACCAGACGGCTATCAAAAGTGAAGAAGAGGGAGGCGGAGAAGCGCAAGTGGCAGCGCCAACGAAGAAAAGCTGCCAATCACCTCCACAACTCTGATCACGGGAGGGAAGATATTGCAAATCCACCAGGGATGCCAAAGGTGTGTTATTCTCTGCTATTTAACCGATCTCTCTGCTTGAGCTTGGAATTAGCAATTGTTGTATTCAGCTTTCAACTCCATCGCATATCTATATTCAGGGCATATACTAATCTCCTCCTCGCTTGTATTAGATTCGGGGGAACCAGGTCTAGGTCTGGATATGGATAAGGTTTATTCAATGAAAAGGAATATTTCCCACATGTGGCAAACCCCCAATCATCCACGCGTCAGATACCAGCAATGTGGCGATTTTGACCTTCTGGACTTAATCCTTTCGGAACCTAAACGCCAGCCGGATAGCCACTTGAAGCGGCGTTTTGAGAAGGAAAATGACCCTCAAGTACAGTGGATCACCGGTGACATTGTTATAATAAAGGACAAGCAAGCAATTCATCCTTTTAGCTAAGACTAGGCTTATATACTAAACTATCTTTAGGCCAAGCGAGATGGAAGGTGCTCAAACCGCTCATAAGGCCGCGAGTGATAGTATGAAGAATGCTACAACCCTGAGTTCTCCGGCAGGAAACGCGAGCAGCGAACATAACCTAGACGGTACTTTGAGAACCAAAGCGTGTGTCATTGGGCAACCTGCCTTCGTTCTACGAATGGGATCACGAACGCAGCAAATTGAACTTGGACCCAGGTCAGCCCAGTCATATTACAAGAAATCAGCAATTCACGGACTAAAAGAATTCACCCAACAGCTTTTACCATTGAGTCAAACCGTTGAGGCCCTATTTCAGACTTTCCTCCCGGAAGAGCATTCCAAATACACAGCAGGCTATGAGACCATTTACAATGGGAAAGCTGACAATGTTGACGAGGCATTTGCAATATGGCCCTCCCGCTTACTTGTGATCAACGGCAATAACAATAACCATAATGATCTGGAGAACGTATGCCATTGGTGGTGTGCGATAGGAGTATTGGGAGACTTTGGGGGCGGCGATGCCTGCCTCCCTGAGCTTGGAGTCAAGATTGATTGTACCCCTGGTATGTAGAGACTCCCACCGATCTCATCCAATTCCCATAAGTGACTAAGATATATTCTCTAGGTTCCATTATTTTCATGCATTCCCATACAGTGGAACATTGTATTGGCTCTTTTGTGGGAAATCGGTGTAGTGTTGTCCACTTTACACATGAAGCAGTGCACGATGTATATGTGGAGAAGACAGGGAAGCCATTGTGGGAGTTCAATAAGATGCCTAAATGGTGGCAGAAGTTGCGCATGCATCTGAATGTATAATAATGTTCCTAATCATTGATTTTTCTATTTAGTATGGGTATATACTTTTGAGCTTGACCTCCCCTCATTTGTAAGGCTGTGCCCCCAAAATCATACGTCCAAACTATACGCCCAAAGCCAAACCATACACCCAAAGCCAAACCATATGCCCAAAGCCATACACCCAAAACCATCCCACCAAAACCATACGCCGAAAACCATACGCCGAAAACCATACGCCCAAAACCATACTCCTAAAGCCAAACCATACACCCCAAACCATACGCCCAAAACCATACGCCTAAAGCCATACGCCTAAAACCATATGCCCAAAGCCCCACCATACGCCCAAAGCCAAACCATACGCCCAAAGCCATAAACCCAAAACCATCCCGGCAAAACCATACGCCCAAAACCATACACCCAAAACCATACGCCCAAAGCCAAACGATACGCCTAAAGCCAAACCATACGTCCAAACTATGCACCCAAAGCGATTAGCCCAAAGCCAAACCATATGCCCAAAGCCAAACTATACGCCCAAAGCCATACACCCAAAACCATACGCCAAAGAGAGTCACCTAAAACCCTAGCTTTTTATACACCATTGTGAGCGCCCAGTTTAACCAAGTATTTGCAAGTTTAGGGTAAGTGATTGCCTGAACCTCAAAACAGATTTAAATAGTGGCTAGTATTCGGGTGGATGGCTTGCAGGCCATGTGAGACGTGGCGCCTAAACCAATAGTCTTAGAATGAAAAGCTGAAAGCCGAACGCCCAAAGGCATAAGCTCCCAGCTGAATGCCCAAAGCCATAAGCCCAAAGCCATACACCCTAAATTAGATCAGGAAATGATTAGCCTGAGGAGACTGGCATATCTTTAGGAAGATAGAAATTGTGCATGCATAACTGTAAAACTATACGCTTAGAGTTATGTACCCGGAATCATATGCTTAGAAGTACTTAGCAACATACCTAGATTATACGCTTACAATCATATACTGAGGGCGATTTGCAAACATTATTTATCTCAAACTAGAAGCCCAAATCATAATGATAATGTGAGCAGTATATTCAAATCCAATGTTTTGAGAGTATTGTCGGATTGCTATATGGAATATCCTAATAGTGGAGTCATCATAGTAGACATACAAAATAATTAGGGGGTGTTTGGCTAGCCAATTCTGATCTCAAATTGTGATTTCAGATCAGCATTGAGAGGCCAAACATCCCTAAGATTTCAACCTGCTATTTGTTTAGTGACAGAATATCAGTTGTAGGAATAGGTAGGGCCCCGCACATGGGCAAGAGTAGGGGAAGGGAAGACGGGGCCGTCTATGCCATCTGCGGGGAACATAAAATACCGGCCCTGGCCCATAGCCTGGCCAGGGCCCTGTGTCAGATGGGACCGGGAGGAACGGCATAGAGCTGACCCCGGGCTGGAGTAACGGCGGGTTCACGCAGTGAAAACCCGCCCTGCCCCACCCCTCACTGCCTCTTAACGAACACTAGCAAAGCATAGTAGACGACCGCCCTCCTGCTTATTCACATGAATCAAAGGCTGTTGGCGAAGGATACAATCGAACAAATATCACTGCTGCTCACTCTTTGTTGACTGGCTTACCCTTAGCTTTATGGGGCGAAGTTATCACAACTGCCGTCTACTTTCGAAACAGACTCCCTAACCAATCCATCGGAAAATGGACGTTTTATGAATCTCTCTACCAGAAGAAACTGTCAATCAACTATCGCTACGCATACGGGACCAAATGCTTCCTTCATCTACCAGAGGAGAAACATCAACCTGGAATGAAACTAATGCCCGTGCAATCAAAGGATATCTTATCGGTTATACCTCTTCTGATAAAATATATAGGATATGCATCCCTTTACAGCATAAAGTCACAGACACTTGACAAATCCATTGGACAACCAAGACGATAGTACCGCTGGAAATCACAACCATGGAACCGTTACTTGCTGAGGAAACTTATGCAACTGTCTACCCCCTATCCCATCTATTACCTACAATCAAGGTTGAAACCGAAATGGACCAGGACCAGAACAGACAAATTAATCCACCAACATCTAAGGTACTGTCTTTACTGCAAACGCCATTTTCGGAATCACCCGAGCCTCCACCTACTCCACTCCCGGCTTTGCCTGCGGAAAACCACAGGATATATCACCACCACCTGTTGACCCTATCGTGGCAATACCTTGACCATGCTGGCGTTCTGGAAGAATCTCAACACAATGGTGGATCAGCTACAAAAAGCAACTTGGACACGGAGTACAATATGCTACTTGTGAGATACCGGATGAGGACCCCACTAAATATCACCAAGCTGTAAATAGCTCGCTTAATGGAGAATGGCCCGCAGCCATGTACGATGAGATTATTGCACTAAAGAAAAATGAAACCTTTCACGTTGCCAATAAACCAATAGGACCGAACATTGTCGGAAGTAAGTGGATATTCAAAACCAAAAACAATGCTGACGGTACATTGGAAAGATTGGAAGCAAGAGCCATTGGGCAAGGATTTTCTCAAGCTCCTGGCTTAGACTTGGAAGACAGCTTTGCCCCAGTTATTCGGTACGAATCACTCAGACTACTGATTGCGAGATACGCCAGAAACAAATGGCGACTGCGACAGTTCGACATCAAATCGGCCTTTCTTTACGCAAAATTGAAAGAAGCAGTTTACATGCGACCGCCACCAGGGTTCAGTGACAGAGACAAAGTATAGAAACTTAACTGATACATATATGGACTTAAGCAATCAGCGAACGAATGGTATGCTCTCTTTGCTAAATTCTTGACCTCCAAAGATCTTACCGCCTCACATCAAGACCCCAGCATGTTTATCCACAACAAGATCGAATACTACATCTCGCTTTACGTGGACGACATTGCAATATATTGGGCCATTACACCCCACCTGACCACTCTGATGAATGACCTGAAAACGGCAGTTGAGATCTCAGACCTTAGGGAAGCCTTATTTCTACTCAGCGTACCCATCACATATACATCAGACGGTTTTGCTCTTACCCAGGAACGATACATCGGGACTATCCCCTCTCGATTTGCAATGGAAAACTCGAACATGGTATCCATCCCCTTACCAAAAGGAATTATGCTTACGAAAGGGATTATGAAACAACCAAAAGAGGAAGTTACCACATACCAAGCAATGATAGGTTCATTCATGTACCTCGTTACCGGCACAACACCTAATCTAGCGTATACGATCTTATTTCTCGCGCAATGTTCTTCTTGCCCTACCGACGCACATATAAAGGCTGCGAAACACCTCTTTAGATATGTTAGCGGAATGCAAAACCATTGCCTATTTGACCCGTACATAACAATGAAGGCTATCAATGTTTATGTTGATGCTGAGTTTGCTGGCTGTCACGATACCAGAAGATCCACCTCTGGTTAGATTGTTCTATTCAATAACTGTTGTATCTCCTTGCTGTCAAAGAAACAAGCCTCTGTCGCTAAATCAACTACAGAAGCAGAATTTGTTGCTATGTGCTACGGTACACACCATATCCGATGGCTTCTGACAGGCCTCACGAACCTTCGCCTTCATGTTCCGATCACTATGCACCCTGAAAATTCCTGTGCAAAGTTCTTAGCTGTCAACCCTCAGATCAACGTTCAAACAAAGTATATCAACGTTCAAACAAAGCATATCGCCGTTGACTTCTTCATCACGCGCGATGCTCTGGAAGACAACCTGTTTCTTCTCCTTAAGGTTGAATCAGTTAACAACCTTGCTGATATATTCAACACACTACTGTGTATTCTTTTACTTAGTTTGTGTTTCGGCTGCACGTGTCTACCACTTACATTACTCTAGCTAAGATATATATTATTGTATTTTATTGTTTATTTTAGGATAATATCTCGGGATTTAACATGTGCTTTCCAAGCAGGTGTTTAGGATTGTATAGTTGTTTATACATCTCTTATGCACCATTCTTGGTCATGATATTTTTAATAATCGCTCCACACCCTTTTGTTTCCAAGCACATTATTTGGGATTTGCTTGGTTGGATTTCAGGGTCAAACATGTTCACACTTATGTTTCTTACATTGTTTTTCCTATATTTCTTACATTGATTTTCCCGTATTTCTCTTATACATATGGATGCGCACTTTTCTATAAATAAGGTGCTACCGCCCACTTGGTTTAGAAGAATCAAGAACTGGAACTCCTACCAATTCCTTCTTCACCTCCTCGCTAAGCGTGCCTCGCAACCCCCCTCGTATTTGCGAAGTATTATCCACACAGAATAGATTGTCCCACATTTACATTTTGAACATTGTTAACGTACTTCTGAAGCGTGCGGATGTCAAATATGATTCGGCGGGTACTGATGGCTGAACACCCCTATCATTCCCTGCCACGTGAAGATATAGCCCAACAGTGATGCTACTTCTAGAACGAGACCAGTATCAATCGGCATACCCATCGCCAGAGAACTAGTGAATCTATGCTAGAAACCCTGACATTTCGATCCCCATTCCAAAAAGGACCTCTACCATTGGGGAACACACCCCGGTACAAGAAGCAAAAGTGGCATTACTGTTGCTAGAAGTGGTTACTCTTCACATAACAGATGACTTCCCACTTGCCGCCTCCGTGTCTCTTTCTGTCTCACCCGGGTCTCCTCCGGAACTAGCCTTATCGCTCAAGTTGTCTTTGCCGGACCATTTAGACTCACCCTCGGCCGCACAGATCACCACACCCCTCCTGGGCAGTCTTCCCTTTCGTTTCTCACCTAGTTTTTCATCTTGCCATTCGCTCATATTCCTCACGTCTTCAACTTTCTATCAATAGGGATTGTTATGAATGATTTCGCGCCATCCACAGCGCGTTTGATAAATACTTTAATGTTGGCCAGACTGGGTGTGTGCTGTAATTTTGTATATATAATGTGGTTTTTGCTTTTCCTTTTCTTTTCACTTCCCATATCGATTGAGAATTATTTTTTCATGTTGGAATATTTATCAATAATAATACAAGTCTTGTTTTCAGCAATGAGGTTTGTTCACTGAACGTGATTCCCGGGGAAGTGGCTCATGACAGGGATCCGGCTCACCCATAGCAACCATGGGAAAATCTAATTCACATTTAATTATCTCAACAAATAATTCAGAAACCACCTTGAGAATCAAGGGCCAAGTACTTTGGAATATAGAGAATCTGAAAATTGAGTTTTTATTTGTGTAGTCATAAAGTGTTACTCAGATATGGTGATTTTAAGAATGCCTCTTTCACAAAAAAATCGTAGCCTTTCATTAGCATAAAAAAATTGAAAACCCTTGAAGAATAAGATTAAAAAATGGATACAAGGATAATATAAGTCTTATATATTCAGAATAATCAGGTTTTAATTTTATTCATAGGCATTTTTGAATGCAGAAGTTGTCAAAAAAGAGGTAGAAAATACATACAAATTACATACAAATTAGACCAATTCTACCATGAAATATCTACATACAGAGTTGACATATGAACTCAATGTCTTGGAATAACCTTTATAATGATATCTGAAGTTAGTATATGAAGTTTAAAGTTAGATAAATACAGGCTTTATATATTTTTCACATGTACTTAAAAATGATTGCTATATGACTAGTAACACTCATGCAAACTATCTACAAGTCAAAATTCCATCATTTGAATAACAGCTAGTCAATTCCCAATTAGCGAAGTTTTAGTAGACAGAGTAGACACCCAGTTGGTTGGATTAGAATATATATTTATTATGATAGGTGATAGAACGATGATTGTTGATTTGTAATTAGTAGTAATTAATATGAAATCTGATCAACAACTATCCTTAAAACTGGCCCCAAAGAGTACTACGAGACTTCCTAGGGCTGTTGAGTCAATCCAATAACCTATTATTCATTTAAATAATTTATAATTGTGTTTTAAAGATACTATACGGATTTCTTTCTACGTTTTGATAGTCTCATATTGATCAAGGCACAAATTATGCAAAACATTTTTACTTCCCTTTAAAATGTATAAACTCACTTAGGATATGATAGTGAAAGGTATGTCAAGATATTGAAAACATAGGTCAACTATGTATGTAGATATTTCATGGTAGAATTGGTCTAATTTGTATGTAATTTGTATGTATTTTCTACCTCTTTTTTGACAACTTCTGCATTCAAAAATGCCTATGAATAAAATTAAAACCTGATTATTCTGAATATATAAGACTTATATTATCCTTGTATCCATTTTTTAATCTTATTCTTCAGTGGTTTTCAATTTTTTTATGCTAATGAAAGGCTACGATTTATTTGTGAAAGAGGCAATCTTAAAATCACCATATCTGAGTAACACTTTATGACTACACAAATAAAAACTCAATTTTCAGATTCTCTATATTCCAAAGTACTTGGCCCTTGATTCTAATGGTGGTTTCTCAATTATTTGTTGAGATAATTAAATGTGAATTAGATTTTTCCATGGTTGCTATGGGTGAGCAGGATCCCTGTCGTGAGCCACTTCCCCGGGAATCACGTTAATTTATATAGCAGGGGCAAAACCCACGCAGGTATCCTCATCTTTCTCGTCCGCTCCACCTCCAGCGATTGAAATCTCAACACCATGGGAGATCTTCGTGAGAGTGTCCTCCGTCTCTGGTCTGCCCCGCCCGTGGCGTTTGCTCGGGGGTTTATCACGCCTTCATCTCCTTCCTCTCTCTGGGGCCTTTGGCCTCTCCTCCCGGGGGTTATGGATTCCTTTCTGGTTCTGTTCGTCTTCGTTCGCGTTGATGTTCCTACCCTTTACCCCGCACTTCACGACGCGTCTCGCTTAGCGTTTTGCACGGTCGGCAAGCCTCTTTTCCTCGTCAACACGCGGTCGCTAGTCACGGGCTATCGGTGAAGTAGTTGCCCTGGTGGCCCTGCTCTCTGGTATTGCACTCTCTCCTGAGTTGCTCGGTTGGTACAGTCGGCTTTCGAAAAAAGTCGTGACCCTTTTTCGGTCCTCCGCATTCGTACTTCTCGGTCTTTGGCGAGCCTTCCCTCTCCCGCTTCCCACGCGTTAGATCCGCTTGCAGCGTACTGCTACGCCCCTCCTTAGCTGTCACCTTACTGCCTCCTCGGCTGGCACCCTACTGCCCCTCACGATAGCTGGCACCTCCACTGCTGAGTGGCTCTCCTCGCTGGGTGACTCCCCTCGTACTCCTCCCGCTCCCGCGATTTACTCCACGGTCGCGCACCTCGCGTGTAGGTTACGCTGGGTCATGGTATGGCACTACCTCGTTGGCCCATGCTAAAGTCCGAAACGTCGCCGATATAACGGGCCGTCCGCCCGTGTCGAACGCCTTCCCCGCAGCCGAGTTGGCTAGGGGTTATTGTTCAGGCATCCGGCAATAGTGGTTATATCTCTCCTCTTCGTCGGCACTTGGTGCCGTAAGATTCTTTTCTTTTGTGTTGGGGGGCCCGCCGAAGGGTTTGTGTCTTGCCCTGGTTTCTTTTCTATACTTGTCTTTCCTTACGTGTCTGGAGGAAGGTATTGCTCCGTCTTGCTTTCGTCTTAGGTGCTATGAGGGGGGAGGATGTGCTCTGGTTTGGAGGGGTTTGATTTTTCCCATGAGGGGGTGATGCGGGTCGTTGGATTGTTTATAGTTTTGTTCACGCCATAGCTAGCGCTCCACGCGGTTTCTTGTACTTTAACAACGAATACATGATCAAAAAAAAAAAAAAAACCCACGCAGGTATCCTCATCTTTCTCGTCCGCTCCACCTCCAGCGATTGAAATCTCAACACCATGGGAAATCATCGTGTGAGGGTCCTCCGCCTCTGACCTCCCCTGATGGCTTCTGCCCAGGAGTGTTTCGCACCCGCCTTCCCCTTCCTCTCTCTGGGGTCTGTGGCCTCCCCTCCCACGGGGTTCTTGACTCGTCTTCGTTTGTTCACGCTTGCGTTGACGTTTCTCCCCCTTACACCGCCCTTCGCGACGCGTCTCGCTTAGCGATTTGCATGGTCGGCAACCCTCTTTCCATCGTCAAGACTCGGTCGCTAGTTTCGGGCTATCGGTGAAGTGGGTGCCCTGGTGGCTGTGCTCTCTGGTATTGCACTCACTCGTGAGTTTCCTCGGTCGGTACGGTCGGCATTCGAAAGATCGTGACCTCGCTTCGGTCCTCCGTGTTCGTACTTCTTGGTTACTGGCGAGCCTTCCCTCTCCCGCTTCGCCCGCCTTAGATCCACTTGCACCGTACTGCTACAGCTAGCTGGCACCTTACTGCCCCCTCCCTCCCTTTCTCTCCCTCCTCCTTGGGCCTCCCCCTCGTCTGGGATCCCTTCCGGTAGTGATGCTCTCTCGCCTGTAATACGGGATCACGTGAGAGTGGCGGTAATGTCTTCCGGTCGGCCTCAAGTCTATGCGTTGTGGCTGGCATCCCCTCTGCTGAGTGGCTCTCCACGCCGGGTGGCTCCCCTCGACTTCTTCACCCGCTACGCGATTTACTCTACGGTCGCAACTCGTGCTGGTTACGGTATTCCATGGTATTGCACTATCTCCGTGGATGTTTCTAAAGTCTGGTGGGCGCCGATTACCAGGCAGTGCGCCCGTGTCACGTCTTGCCCCTAAGCCATTAGGTTCGGGGAATTCCCCTAGGCAGCAGGCAACAGTAGTTTTATGCTCTCCGCTCCGTCGGCCTTGGGCCGTAAGATTCTTTTCTTTTGTTTTGGGGAGGCTGCTGAAGGGTTTCTTTGATCCTGTACACCTCTATGTTGGGTTTCTTCGTGTTTGGCTTTCCTATGCTTTCCTCCCCATCAGTGTAGGCTGGTGGCTGGTGTGGTGTTAGGCCCATACCATAGGGTCTTGGGAGTACGGTTTCGGTCTTCATGTTTGATTCCTTTCCTATGGGTGGGGGGTATTTGTTTGTCCCATGACGAGTTGAAGCGGGCCGTTGGATTGTTTCATGGTTTTGTTTCTGCCATAGCTAGCGCTCCATGTAGTTTCTTGTATCTTAACAACGAATACTTGATAATAATAAAAAAAAGAAACAAAAAAAAACCCATGCAGGTATCCCATCTTTCTCGTCCACTCCACCTCCCGCGATTGAAATCTCAACACCATGGGAAATCATCGTGAGAGTGTCCTCTACCTCTGATCTTCCCCGCCACTGCTTGGGGGTTTATCATGCCTTCATCTCTTTTCTGTCTTTGGGGCCTCTGGCCTCACCTCCTGGGTGTTATGGATTCCTTCCTGGTTTCGTTCGTCTTCGTTGAGCACGCTCGCGTTGATGTTCCCACCCTTTACCCCAACGCCTCGCTTAGCGTTTTGCACGGTCGGCAAGCCTTTTTTCCTCGTCAAGACGCGGTCGCTAGCTTCAGGCTATCCATGAAGTAGTTGCCCTGGTGGCCCTGCTCTCTGGTATTGCACTCTCCCCTGAGTTGCTCGGCCGGTACGGTCGGCATTCGAAGAAGCGTGACCCTGCCTCTGTCCTCAGCGTTCGTACTTCTCGGTCTTTGGCGTGCCTTCCCTCTCCCGCTTCCCACGTGTAACATGTGTACATGTTCCGGTAACGGTACACAGGAGCGGGCAGTGCAGGATCTCCTATGTTTAGTTGATTTATATTTGGTTTATTTGATTTGATTTCAGCTCCGCCACTGTCTCTGAGTCACATAGGCTATGCCATCGTATTGCTATGTTTAGTTTGCTTTGTGGGAAGTTTATATTTAGGATTTCGGGTATGGAAAGGTCATGTAACACGGGCGAAGGCTGAGCACTGTTTGTTTGTTTCTTTCTTTGGTCTTGCAGGATTACAGGAGTCCGGTATGTACGCAGCTACTCGTAATGATCGTGATTGCAGGAAGGCTATTGCTCTGGGGTTTTGTATTTAAACCAGTCTCCTGGCTAGCAGGAGATAGCAGACTTCGACACACCTTGAGTCTAAGAATACACTTGGTTGAACGGCAATCCCTGAGTCCCTGAGTTCAACTTGTCCTTCAACTATTATCCTTCTAGCTACCGGTCCCTTGAAGCCTCCCTTAGCTCCAGCGCTAGCAGGTCTATCGCCGGTCCTATTGTATTTTCGTTAGACAGGAATAAACCTGTTACACTCCCTGTCAGGTCTGCTTGCACCGTACTGCTGCATCCGTTCTTAGCTGGCACGTTACTGCCTCCTCGGCTGACAACCTACTGCCCCTCACGATAGCTGGCACCTCCACTGCTGAGTGGCTCTCCTGGCTGGGTGACTCCCCTAGTCCTCCTCCCGCTCCTGCAATTTACGCTACGGTCGCAAATCTTGCCTTAGGTTACGCTGTGTCATGGTGTAGCACTACCTCCTTGGCCCTAGCTAAAGTCCGAAGCGTCGCCAATTTTCCGGGCAGTCCGCCCGTGACAAGGCCTTGCCCCTAAGCCGATAGGTTCAGGGAATTCCCTCAGGCGTCCGGCAACAGTAGTTTCGTCTTCCCTCTCCGTCGGCACTTGGTGCCATTGGAATCCTTTCTTTTGTTCTGGGGGGACCGCCGAAGGGTTTGTCTCTTTCCCTGGTTTCTTTCCTACACTTGTCTTTCCTTACGTGTCTGGAGGAAGGTATTGCTCCGTCTTGCTTTCGTCTTGGGTGCTATGAGGGGGGAGGATGGGCTCCGGGTTAGAGGGTTTGATTTTTTCCATCAGGGGGTCAAGCGGGTCGTTGGATTGTTTATAGTTTTGTTCACGCCATAGCTAGCACTCCACGCGGTTTCTTGTACTTTAACAACGAATACATGATTATAAAAATAAAAAATAAAAATAAAAATAAAAAATAAAAAATAAAAATACCCACGCAGGTATCCTCATCTTTCTCGTCCGCTGCACCTCCAGCGATTGAAATCTCAACACCATGGGAAATCATCGTGAGAGTGTGCTCCGCCTCTGATCAACCCCACCCGTGGCAACTGCTCGAGGGTTTATCACGCCTTCGTCTCTTTCCTCTCTCTGGGGCCTTTGGCCTCCCCTCCCGGGGATTATAAATTCCGTTCTGGTTCCGTTCGTCTTCGTTGAGCACGCTCGGGTTGATGTTCCTACCGTTTACCCCGCACTTCGCGACACCTCTCGCTTAGCGTCTTGCATGGTGGCGACCCTCCTTCCTCCGTCAACACACGGTCGCTAGTTTCGGACTATTAGTGAAGTAGTTGCCCTGCTAGCCCTGGTCTGTGGTATTGGACTCTCGCCTGAGTTGCAGGATCGGTACGGTTGGCATTCAAAAAACTGTGACCCCCTCTCCGTACTCCGTATTCGTACTTCTCAGTTGTTTGGCGAGCCATCCCTCACCTGCTTCCCACGCGTCGGACCTGCTTGCACCGTACTGCTATGTCCCTCCTTAGCTGCATCCTTACCTCCCGCCTCGGCTGGCACCCTACTCCCCCTCACAATAGCTGGCACCTCCGCTGCTCAGTGGCTCTCCTTGCCGGGTGGCTCCCCTCGCCATCCTCATCCGCTCCTGCGATTTACTCTACGGTCCCAACCCTCGCACTAGGTTATGTTGTGTCATGGTATAGCCCTACCTCTTTGGCCCATGCTAAAGTCCAAAGCGCCGCCGACATTCCGGGCTTTCCGCCTGTCACAAGGCCTTGCCCTATAGCCGCTTAGGTCGCGGATATACCGTTAGGCAACCGGTAATAGTAGTTTTTTCTTCCCTCTCTGTCGGCACTGGGTGCCGTAAGATTCTTTCTTTTGTTTTGGGGAGCCTCCCGAAGGGTTTGTGTCTTTCACGGTTTTCGTTTCTCTACTTGTTTTTCCTTACGTGTCTGGAGGAGGGTATTGCTCCGTCTTGGTCTCGTCTTAGGTGCTGTATGGGGGGAGGATGGGCTCTGGTTTCAAGGGGTAGGATTTTTCCCATCAGGGGGTCAAGCGGGTCGTTGGATTGTTTATAGTTTTGTTCACGCTATAGCTAGCGCTCCATGTGAGTTCTTGTACCTTAGTTATCTAGACATCAACGAACATATGATTTGAAAAGAAAAAAGAAAAACAAAAGAGAAAACCCACACAGGTATCCAGCTTTCCTGTCCGTTTCACCTCCAGCGCTTGCAATCTCAACCCCATGGGAGATCATCGTGAGAGTGTTCTTCCGCCTTGGTCTACCTTGATGGATTCTGCTTAGCAGTATCACGCCCCATCCTTTCCCTCTCCTCTCTCTGGGGTCTTTGGCGTCCCCTCCCATGGTGTTAAGGCGTCCCTCCTGGTCGCTATTCTGTCTTCATTAAGCATTGTCGCGTTGGCATTCCTACCCCTTACCCCGCACTTTACGATATGTCTTGCCTAGTGTTTGCATAGTAGGTAACCGTCCCTCCATTGTAAACACACGGTGGCTAGCTTTGGGCTATTGGTGAAGTAGTTGCCCTGCTGGCCCTGCTCTCTGGTATTGCACTCTCTCCGGAGCTGCGCAGTCAGTCGGGTCGGCATTCGAAAAATCGTGATCCCTGTCTCCATCTTCCCTGTTGGTACTTCTTGGTCTTTGGCGAGCCCTCCTCCTCCAGCTTCCCACTGGTTAGATCCACTTGCACCATACTGCTCCACCCTCCCGTAGCTGGCATCATTACTGCCTGACAAGCTGGTACCTTATCTGCTACATCCCCATAGCTGGCGCCTTGACTGCGGGGTGACTCTCCTTGCCAGCTGGTTCCCCTCTCGTTCTGTATCCACTAGGCAATTTTCCCAATGGTCGCAACTCGTAAGTCGGTTACATCCTGTCATGGTATAGATCTACCTCATTGGCCTGTACTAAAATCGGGAGCCTGCCATCTTCAGGGCCTCCAGCCCATGTCTTGTCTTCCCTATAAGCCATTAGCCTCAGGGAATTCCCTTTCGCATCTGGCAGTAGTAGACATTTCTTACTATTGTCTGGAGAATGGTATTGCTTCGTCTTGTTTTGGTCATAGGTGCTAGTTGGGGGGAGTGTGTGCCCTGGTTTCAAGGGGTTTGATTTTTCATATGAGGGGGTGAACCAGGTCGTTGGATTGTTAGAGTTTTGTTTCTGTCATAGGTAGTGCTCCATATGGTTTCTTGTACTTTAACAACGAATAAATGATAAAAAAAAAAAAAAAGAGAGAAAAAAAAAAACCCCCCCAAACAGCTATCCTCATGGTTCTTGTCCACTCCACCACCAGAGATTGAAATCTCAACAGCAGGGGAAATCATTGCAGGAGTGTCTGTCGCCTCTGGTCTCCTTTGATGACTTCTGCCTTGGAGTTTCAAGCCCAAGCCTCTCCTTCCTTCCTCACTCTTGGGTCTCTGACCTCAGCTCCTTTGGTGTTATGATTCCCTGCCTGAAGTCTGTTCTGTCTACATTTCGAGAAAGCTCACATTGAGGTTTCCAACATCATACTCCGGACTTCGTGATACCCCTCACTTAGCAATTGCCACGGTTCGCAACTCTCCTTTCTTGGTCAACATGCTGTCGCTACTTTCTGGCTATTTGTGAAGTTGGTGTCCTGGTGACTCTGCTTTCTGGTATTGCACTCGCTGCAGGGTTGGTCAGTTGGTACAGTCGGCTTTTGAAAAATTGTTACCCGGTCTCTCTCCTCACTATTCTCACTTCCAAGTTTTTGGAGAGTCGTCCCTCTCCAGCTTCCCACAATTGCATCTGCTTGCACTATACTGCTGCACTCTCTTTAGCTGGCACCTTTACTGCCTCACTAGCTGGCACATTATCTGCCCAGTTCCTGTAGCTGGTACCTTCACTCCTGAGTGACTCTCCTCACCCTCCTCATCCGCTCTAGCGATTTACTCTACTATCACGAACCTCACATTAGGCTACATCATGTTAAGGTATAGCACTACCGACTTAGACCAGACTAAAATCCGAAGCGCTACCCCTTTGAGTTCCATCATGTTTTAAATCCCCCTGCGCCTGTAGCGACTGGGTTTGGGGTCTCAACTAGTCCCTTTCGTTAAAGGCTGGCACTAGTAGTTTATCTCTCCCTCTCTGGGTGCACTTCGTACTGTAGGATATTTCTTTCCTTTGTTTTTAGTGGGCCTGCCAAAGCGTTTCTATCTTCCCCTGATTTCATTTCTATGATGTCTTTCCTTAAGTGTCCCCAGGACAGTATTGCTTCGCCTTCAAGTTGCTTTTCTCTTACGTGCTATTTTAGGGAGGGAGGACATTCTCTGGTTTTGTGGGGTTTGATTTTTTCCATGAGGTGGTGAAGCAGGTCAGTGAATTGTGTATAGTTTTGTTCATGTCATAGCTAGCGCTCCACATAGTTTCTTGTACTTGAACAATGAATACATGATTATAAAAGAAAACGAAAAAAAGCCATGCAGGTATCCCATCCTTCTCGTCCACTCCCCCTCCAGCGATAGAAATCCTAATACCCTGAGAAATCATCGTGAGAGTGTCATCTGCCTCTGGTCTCCCTTGATGGCTTCTGTCTAGCAGTATCACGCACCCATCTTCTGACTGTCCTCTCTGTGGCTTCTGGCCTCGTCTCCCAGGGGTTCTGGCTGCCTTCCTGGTGCAGTTCTGTCTTCGTTCTGAGCACGCTGCCCTTGACATTTGTCCTCCTTTCTCCGCAATTGGCAAGACATCTTCCTTAGCGATTGGCATGGTAGGAAACCCTTTTTCCCTGGTCAACATGCGGTCGCTAATATCCAGCTATCGCTGAAGTAGTTGCCTTAGTGGAACTGCTGTCTGGTATTACAATCTCTCCTGGGTTGTTCAGTCAGGAGGGTCGGCTTTCGAAATATTGTGATCCTGTCTTCATTCTCCGCCTTCATACTTCTAGGTCTTTGGCAACCCTTCTCTCTCCCCTTCCCTACAGTTGGATTGAATTGTACCATACTGCGATACCTCTTAGGCTAGCAACTTTACTGCCTCATGAGCTAGGGCCTTATCTGCCTCTTTCCCATAGCTCGCACCTTCACTGCTGAGTGGCTCTCCTCACTGGGTGGCTCTCCTCAAGCTCGCACACCTCATTCGCTCGCACCATTTATTCTACGATCGTGAACCTTGTATTAGGCTACGTCATATCATGGTTTAGTACTACCTCCTTGGTCCATACTAAACTCCGAAGCGCTGCGCCTCCAGGATCCTTTCCATTGGAGATTCATCTGGCCTTGTTGCCTCTGGGTTTGGGGTCTTGGCTAGTCCCTTTTACAGTTTGTTACGGGGCGGAAGGTGTCCAGAAAATGCAGGCCCCTAGCTCTTTTCCCTACCCCGCCCCACTCCCTTACACGGGGCAGGGTGTGTTTTTTGGCATTCTCTGCCCCTGGCCGCACTTAGGACCCCGCCCCACTCATATCCCAGAGTGGTACCCGTTAAAAATAGTTGGTAACACACCGCGTCCTTTTGAAGGAATCTGTGACTATGGGCCCCCGGCGGGGGCAGGGTGGCGATTACCCACAAAATACCCCTACTGGCCCTGTATAAAGACGAGGCCTGGCTGGTGAAAACACACCCCGCCCCTCCCAGTAATGAACACTAGTCCGTTTCTTAAAGGCCGGCAATAGAGGTTTATTCTCTCACTCTCAGCCGGCACTTGGTGTCGAAGAATATTTTTTCCTTTGTTTTGGTGAACCTGCTGAAGGGGTTGCGTCTTGCCCTGGGTGCATTTCTATCTCGTCTTTCCTTACCTGTCTGGAGGAAGGTATTGCTTTGTCTTGCTTTCATCTTAGGTACTATTTGGGGGGCGGGCATTCTCTTGTTTTGAGTGGTTTGATTTTTCCCATGAAGGGGTGAAGCCAGTAGTTGGATTGTTTATAGTTTTGTTCACGCCATAGCTAGCGCTCCATCCAGTTTCTTGTCCTTTAACAACAAATACATAATTATAAAAATAAAATAGAAATAATACCCCATGCTGGTATCCAGCGATCATATATCTTCTAGCGGTATTTGCTTCTTCACCCGTCAGGCTTTTCTTAGCCATCCTTCCACAGTTGGAGGGATCGGAATTTAGCCCTCATGCTCTTGGAATTGCTTACTGATCAATTCCCGGATGGAAAACGGTTGATCCCCTACCGTAAATTACAACGGTAAACTCCAACCCCAGAGAGGGGTATTTTGCAAGGTTATATTTGATACCGTGTATCATTACTTTTGATATTTGTCGGCTGGGTAAATGTTGGAGAAAGTGCTTATCAGTTTTCATTCCCTGCTGACTGCCGGGTTGATACAGCACCCTCTGACATCTCCGTCAAGACCTGAAGTGTTTATTACACTGGCCCGGCTAGTGGTGCCTGGTAGCTTACCGTATCTTATCTTATTGTATAGTGTTCTGCTGTGCGCGATGCAAGTATCCTGCTGGAACCTAGACGGACGAGTCATATTCTGTGATGCAGGTTTTTATCCATGAGCTGCGAGTATAATGTGAACTGAGTCCACATCAATTTTGCGTAGTGTGGGGGAAAAAGTGCCTGAAAATAGGGAAAGGAAGCCTTTTCAAGTATGTAAAACAGGGCCTAAGCGACTCGAGAAATGTCAACTTGAAGGAGCTTTCAGCTACACTTGGCTTATCACTAATCACAGTACTTGGCAGTTTAAAATGTCTCCAGACGCCCCGCACTTATTAATACCTATCTTAGCACAAAAGCGTGGGAGACTTTTTAACATGCCACGTAACCTGTGCTTATATCCTATGGGGGGATATGACCCTCGCGCCGGCTAAATGGATTCCTATTCACTTAGGACAATTAGCCTGCACTATCGGATCCTTGGCTTTCTGTATGTCGCCAGATACCGCAAAAATGGAAATAATTGGGCATTACACTAGAATCTTAGAGTTGCCTCTCTAAGTCCTGTTGTCTCACGGTAAGTGAGGGCCTAAAGGGAATCTTCTCGGTATGTTTTCTCCCCTAATTCAAAGTGGAAATTCTGAGCGTCCTGGCGCTATGCTCAATTATTTCAGTTTTTACCGTATCCAATGGTCTGGGTTGGGAGGCTGCCGTGCCAGTTGGTTTTGCTGTTGGTATAGGTTGTGTCCTTATTGGGAACCTCCGAAATTTCGTGATCGGAGTGTGACTTGGGGTAGACAAAAGGATTTGGGGATGGTAATACAGAAGGATATGAGATGCCAATGAGCGGTGATGAGAAATTATGATTCATGATTCATGGCTTCAAGCAAATTTGGCAAAATTGCCTTAGCGGGGCTGACGATGCCGGCAGTTCAAACTCAGTGCAGGGAAAGCATCAATTCGGTCACCTGGAATTACCTAGAGGTTTTTTTCGATACGACAACGCCTTTCTGCTGCCTTATACAAATGGCCGTTTCCCTTCCGTCCTGAAATTCTGAAATTACCATTTCTACAGGTGTGATAGATTAGGAGGGGGTCAACGAACATGGGGACTCAATAAACAATAAACTAAAAGAGCATTGGCCAACAGTGGTTTTGGCATGCTTGTTGCCCCCGTGTTCGTTAACCCCCTCCTAGCCTACAGATTGTCACAAAATGGAACAGTTAATAAAGGGGGGGGTTAACGGACAGGAGGCTTAGCGAACGCAGGACTAAAAGTGATTTAGTAAACGTTAATTGGTCTGTACGTTGAGCCCTCTGTTCTTTGACCCTCCTAGCCTATTGTTACCCCCTCCTCCGTTTTTGTCAAAGAGGCTCTTACTTGTGCCAAGGCTGTGGCTTGATGTCACAACTTTGGGTGCTCTCAGGGCGTTCCCAGGGGTCAGGCAGCTCTATCCGTATGATATGGTACATAGCCTTGCGGCTCAACTTAACTTAACTCTACATGTTGCCGAATGCTAAGCAGGTCACGTGATCTTCAATTGTGAAGATTCCTCGACGCTGGAGCCTGGGGGTGAGGGAAGTGTTTAGAGTGAAGACTTGACCGTCCTCCTATCTTCTAGTCCTCCTGAAAGAGAAACACTAAATTACCCATTAAAATCGTTGACAAACCTGAATAGAACATCACGTGACCTACTTAGGACTCGACAACATGAGTACGAGGTACTGTGGCTCAGTATTGTAGCTTTGTGGCTCAACACAACAATAGCGTTTCTCAATTTCCGCACTCTTGCTTGTAGCTTGATACGTGGAATTATTGATTTGGATATAGGCTTTGATAGTATGTCTTCCTTGCACCTGTGCTTTTATTTCATCAAGTACTGGCTAGCGCTATATTCCGCTCTTTTTGTCACATTTCGAGCCCCGTTGCAGCTGTTATGTTGAGCCGCAGGGTTGCTATGCGAAGCGACAAGGGTGAGTTGAGCCGCAAGTAAGGTTCAGTGGTGGCCCCCAGGTGTGAGCCGAGGGGCATTCGGGGGTTGTGGCGCTATGCCGGAGCCTTGACATGCGCAATCTGTCTTTGGCACTAGTATGATACTTCGTTCGGACGATACGGTATAGGTGTCCTAAAATCTAAAAAGGTCTATCATCCCAAGTGAGAATTGTTTCAGGCAGTAACCCTTGGTTGCAGGGGATTTCATATTTCGCTAAACTTTTGGGATGCGCAAGCACCTGGGCGCAACTTGAAGATTTGGACGGAGTGAGCCCCATGTCCTTGTTGCGATCAGGATTTTGTTTGTGGAACCGTCCAGCCATCAGTTTGCGCCCGGGTAGAATTAGCTTTCCCGCAAGTACAAGTACGAGTAACTGATAATTTCGTTCACTTGTCAATGTGATTGTCGCTTGGTGTACGGCAGTCTAAGAGGAAAAGCACCACACATGCTGGTATCGTGAATAGGTCAATCGTTTCTAGATTCCGAACAATAATTCGATTTATATGGTTGAACTTCCTTATCACGTCTATTGGAGCCCTGGAGTGTTGCCGCTTCTCATTGGGCTTTTGGACCTGGTTCATGAATACAATAGTAAATCTTTTGGTGTACTGTACGGTACACATACAATCGAGCTCGAGTAGCTATCCTAAACAGATAAGACGTAAAGGATCGGCAGGTGGGGTTGGGTCGAGTCATGGGATGAACAAAACCGCCGTAATAGAACCCAAGGAAATTCAAGTGGGGCAGCGTGGCATCCGGATTATCCAGATCTTGGAGAGCGGGGTGTGGCTGGCTTGGGACGAGAAAAAGTATCGGGCGCACGTATGATACAAGCACAGGAGTTTTGAGAATCTGAGCCGTAGAAGGCTAGTACAGCATATGGGAAATTTTGCGGAATTCTCGTCTGGTTGCCCGGATACCGCCTTCTCACCCCAAGTATTGACTCCAGGAAATGGGGAGCCTCTTGGAGGAGGTAAACCTCTCTGATAAAACAGAACGTAGCTACACTTTGTGTTTGGGATATTCCGGCCAATCTATTTGATAGCGCAACAGCACTCTGTAACACCGGTGCGGCTGAAGATGTGTTGTTCAATCTCCCCACCCTCGCCAAATCCACCGACCACCATACCTCAACACCCCACCTACCCTTCCCGAGACCAAATTTCAACAAAACCGATAGGCTAGACAAAATGGATCCGATAGCGCGTCAGGACCCCATCATTTCAATAACAAGCAACTGTGGCAATGTCAGGGATAGTCACAACAACGTGTGGAATAACTGCGATATATCGATAGCCGATCAGAAACGTGCCCTTTTGAAATGGTTGTCTCCCCTCGAACCTCGCGAAAGACACCAGGCTATAGGCATGGACCGGATGCCGGGGGTGGGCGACTGGCTTCTCGATACAAACGAGTTTACTCAGTGGAATAAGGATGATAAAGGAGCTGCCAAGCCTGTCTTATTTTGTTATTGGAATCCTGGTGTCGGAAAGACTTATCTTAGGTATGGGTGGCGACTGCACTTAAAGAGTGGAAACGAGGCTAAATAGCAGAAATAATAGCTCCCTTGTGATAGATAGACTGTGCGACCAGGCAGACGTGGACAATATTGCTGTGGCATGCGTGTACTGCGACTTCAGCGCTCAGGACGAACAATCGGTGACGGGATTACTTGGGGCACTGTTGAAGCAGGTTGTCCTTGCACTGGAGCCTATCCCTGATCGAGTTCAGAAGGCGTTTGAGGATTCGAAGAGAGGGGTTGGCGGTCGGAGACTCCTACTGGCTGATATTCTCGAGATGCTCTCCAAGTCTTTGTCATGTTTACAGAGGGTATTCATCTGCATAGATGCAGTAGACGAGTTTCCCACGAAGCACCGGCCAGAACTTTGGGAATCTTTGCAGGAAATTGTGCTGAAGTGTCCAAAAATCCGGCTATTCCTTACTGGGAGGGTTCATATACGAGACGAGGTGCAGAAATATTTCCCCAGCACTGCCGAGATGTTACCAATCATTTCTAGGACGCATGATGTTGGATTATATCTCAGGATGAGGCTGAAGAGAGACTCGGAGCTCGACGCGATGGACGAGAAATTGGAAGCCGATATTCTAAGGATTATCCCGGAGGCGGTGTCGGGGACGTATGTGTTCTCTCTAGGTCATGAATTGTAGAGATTGAGCTAACGGGAATAGATTCCTCCTGGCTTCTCTCAATATAGATGCCGTCCTTTCAGAGGCAACCATTCACCGGAGGAGACAAGTACTTCATAAGATTACCAAGGGCCTTGGTTTACAGGATGCATACGACAAGACATTCGATCGGATAAGACGACAGGGTGGAGGCAAATCGAGACTTGGGATGGAAGCCCTGATGTGGATTTCCCGCAGTGAGCAGCCCTTCGGATCGCGGGAGTTGTGTCATGCCCTAGGGGTGGAATTGGGGGCGGAAGACTTCAGCATCGAAAACGTGCCTTCAATAAGGACGGTAATAGGCTACACTTTAGGGCTTGTTACAATTGACGAAACGGCATCAAGGCCCCGTCTCCTGCATTTCACACTTCAGGAGTATATAGGTGAACATCCCACCCTATTCGTAACGGCTCACTCGATGATGGCCGAAATTTGCCTCACCTATTTGAACTCCAGATCGATTCGGGAGTTGCGGCCAAACCTTGACACTGTTCGGGTAGCATCCCCTTTCTCACGTCCCCAATGCCCGGGCCTTGATGATGCCCTTAGGGAAACACCATTTCTCGAATATGCCACATGTTTCTGGGGAGCACATGCAACCAGGGGGGCGACTGAGCCAGTGAAATATCTGGCGTTGCGACTCCTTGACAGATATGAAAACCATGTATCTGCCGCTGTTCTCTGGCGAAAGAAGATAGGGTACTGGGATCGTGATGTTCAGGGAATTACTGGACTACACTGCATCGCATTTTGGGGGATTGCAGAAATTGCAAGCACGATGCTGGAGAGGAAAGGATGGCAAGTGAATGGGCAGGATTCTAGGAGCGAGACACCGTTAATGTGGGCTGTTAAATATAAAAATATCGGGATGGTGGAGCTATTTCTAGGGCAGGAGGATATCGAACCCGACACGGTTATCAAAGACGGTCGCACAGTTTTCTCGTTTGCCGCCGAACTGGGGAATGAAGATGCGGTGAAGCTACTTCTGGGGCGCAGAGATGTAAATCACGATTCCAAGGATAGCGATGGTCGAACACCCTTATCGTTCGCTGCTGAGCTGGGACAAGGAGGTGTGGTGAAGCTACTTCTAGAACGGGGTGATGTCGATCCCAATTCACGGGATAGCCATGGCCGAACACCCCTATCGTTCGCCGCTGAGTGGGGACGGGAAGGTGTAGTGAAGCTACTTCTAGAACGGGGAGATACCGATCCCAATTCATCCGCTAATAACGGCCGAACACCCTTTTCATTTGTTGCCCAGCGATTTCGGGACTTATTCTCGTTAGCCCCGAGATATGAAGATGTAATGAAACTGCTTCTGGAACGGGGGGGCGGTGATCCCAATTCACCAGACAGCAACGGCCGAACACTCGTATCGTTCGCTGCCGGGAAAGGGAGGGAACGTCTAGTGAAACTACTTCTGGGGCGGGGGGATGTCGATCCCAATTCATCCGGTAATTATGGCCGAACACCCCTATCGTTCGCTGCTGGGAACGGACGGAAAGGTGTGGTGAAGCTACTTCTAGAACGGGGGGATGTTGATCCCAATTTATCCGATAATAATGGCCGAACACCCTTTTCATTTGCTTGCGGGATATTTCGGGAGCCCAACCATTTTAGGCGTCGATTCTCGTTATCCCAGATATATGAAGGTTTAATGAAGCTGCCTCTGAAACGGGGGGGCGGTGGTCCCAATTCTCCTGATAGCAATAGCCCAGAGCCCTTGTCAAATGTCGGAATGGGGGGCCGAGGGGGCGTATCGAGCTTGTTGTCGGGTTCTATAATTCCCTATTGCGAACCATCAGGAACTGCTGATCGAATGCCAGCCTGTATCGCGGGGGAGAACGCCTCACTCGGAGAAGCAACACATCCACTCACACCCACTGAACATACTCCTTTAAACACAATCGATGACCAACTGTTTGGCGCTTTTATCTCTTACCCTGCCCCCTATTACCCCCCTCTACCATATCTACGGCTCATACAGCCTCCACCAGAGCAATTGTACTCACCCCCGCACCCTCCCGCCCCTATCCTTACTTCTGGTTCCAGCTCTGCATTCCCTTTTTTCCTCCGGTCCTTAATTTTGTTTATTTTCCTATATCTGGCACTTATGATATGTGACGGATATCGGGATTCCCTCGAATTACTTTACGTTATCAGCCTTGTCTAGCCGTGGTTCATACAGGGTTCCGAATAGTCCGACCGGGCAAGTCTTGGAGGTAGGACTAGGCTGGCCAGTCCTAGTTGATGTCGATGACTGGACCCGACTAACTCGGGTGGTCCGGTTTGGACTGGTCCTAGACCAGTCTTTATAAAAGATCGCATGAGAGTCGGAATGGCACCCAGGCCAACACTATAATAGAAGAATAGCTATAGTAAGATCTTAAAGCCACTTGTCACATTATAAATCAACAGCCCCTGAATACAAGTTGATAGAACATCCCTTAGAGGATTGCATGTGGCGGAAATGCGATTACCCAATGGATAAGTGACATCGAATACCGGTATTGTGGGATCTGGTCATGTAATACCACTCACTTAGTACACCAAAAATAGTTCGGTACTTAAGAACCTATTTTCGCCACCCCTAATCTAAGTGAGGCACTATCTCCACCATATAATCCATGGAAACAATAAGTTGAATTAAGAAAAGCTTTATTTGAACGTAATATATTGTGATAAAAACAGCATATCCTATTGCTTGGCGGGCCTGGTCGGACCGGTCCTGGTAGAGTCGGTTTCGATTATCCTGACTATCCAATCGGTCTAATTTCCACCATTAGACTAGACTTTACTTTCAACCGGACTAGCTAGTCCAGTCCAGTCTTCCACTGACCATTCGGAACCCTGGATTCATACCTCAGTGTTGGTTAGAATCGCTATGTTTCATAGTTTCATCTTAGGGTGCACGATCTTGCTTTTTCTTATTTTGCTTCCATTTTTGATCAGGATTCGCTTGGTATAGTATTCCTAGTGGATCATATAGCTAGACGTACAGTGCCTCGTCAGAAGTGTTCGTGATGGCTTACTAAGCAACCTCGCCAAATGCCACCTCACCAAATACCCACCGAGTTGATCGCGACCGTACGGTACCGTACCTCCCACAACGATACTACCATAACCCTGTACCACTTCCGAGTCCTCTATTTTAATAAATTTGAATTTCAAATGGTTAACCGAACCGGATATACATCAAAAAAAAAAAGCAAACCCCAAAGACCTCCAGAACAGAAATGACCAATGTTGAAAAAGGCATGATCATCGGATTCTTCTACTGCCTCCGGAATATTGCTCTTGTTGCTCAAATTATTGGCCGGCCATGGACAACAATTAAAAGCTTCCTCGCTCGTGTATGTGAGCGCCAATCCCTGGATAATCTCCCTCGACCCGGTCGCACACATATCCTAAGCCAGCGACAGCGTTCTACAATCATCCGGGCAGCCAAAGCCAAATGGAAAATGACCAGATCAGATTTCAGGGATCGCTATGCGCCGGGTGTTTCTCTTTCCACTGGTAATATTCAACTCCTTGTACCTCCTGAGTGATAGGACATGATTCTCTAACAAATTTATAGTTGATAGAATACTCAGAGAGGCCAATATTAAGAAATGGCTAGCCAAATCAAGACCAAAGCTCAAGCCTGTGCATATTGCTAAAAGATTGGAGTGGGCTAGAGCTCATAGGGATTGGACAGCTGAGGATTTTGAGAGAGTTATTTGGAGTGATGAGTGCAGTGTGGAGAAATCCAAGGATCCTAGACAGCAGTGGGTTTTCAGAGAACCTGGGGAGCAGTGGCTTGCAGATTGTGTTCATCCAAAGGAAAAGGATAAGAGAATTTCGCTAATGATATGGGGGTGCTTTTGGGGGAAAAGAAAAGGTCCTTTGGTTCCTATCACCCAAACTATCAATAAAACCAGGTATGTTAGGCTCTTGAGAAGACATCTTTTTCCTGTTATTCATCAGATGATTTCCTTTGGTATGCAACTTGAAGATATTCTTTTTCAGCAAGACAATGCTCCTGTTCACAAGGCTTATAGTGTTATGGATTGGTTTGAGAGAAATTGTATTGAATTGGTGGAACACCCCCC
>Ga0307509_10001045_pt1 | contig 47570 bp, 37 predicted proteins | sample 10_EM_MG_FD_202245 | JGI IMG/M metagenome (GOLD analysis project Ga0307509, IMG submission 202245) | Populus trichocarpa ectomycorrhiza microbial communities from riparian zone in the Pacific Northwest, United States - 10_EM | ecosystem: Host-associated > Plants > Roots > Unclassified | place... | reverse complement strand
CTGCCCGCTACCCTTCTCAATTCAAACTTGACAAGAAAGGCCCCCCCTTGCCATGGAATACAATTTCTGGCATTGTATCTGAGAATCGAAGTGTGCTTGCCTTGATCTGGCAAGATAAGACCCTGGTTCGGTTTCTTACAACTGCACATAGGGCCACCTCAGGGCCAGAGAACTTTGTTTCTCGTGAACGACGCCGCCCTCATATTACTGAGGCAAATAGAGCTCTAATTCACCAGGGATGGGGTTCTGATCCGGTCCGCCGTCTTTCTCTTCCTCGTTTCTCGGTAGACTATAATGACTTCATGGGCGGTGTCGATATTGCAGACCAGAGAAGAAGTTATTATAGTACCCAGCTTCGGGTTTGTCGGAATTGGCTTCCAATTTTTTTCTGGCTTTTAGATACGACTATTATCAACGCTCATCTTATTGCTCAACAAGCAATACCTCACCCTTCCCGCTCTGCTATGTATTTACAATATCATAGCTACTTTCGAACTCGCCTTGCCTGGAATCTTGTCCTTTCCGGGTTTGAGACAATTAATCCTTCTTTTGCTCGACAAATTCAAACTGAGATCAATCCCTATGCCAGGGGCCGTCATTGCCCTGGAGCTACTCCTCTAGGAAACACTACAGAAGCTAGGCGAGCAGGTTATGTGGGTAAAAATTATCATCTTCCACCTACACGCTTTACTCCAGGATCTCATTCTCTTCAGCGAACAGGAAAGCGCTCATCTCCACCTTGTATTTTTTGTCGTTACTTATCCAAATCCCCTGCCCGTGCTACCCTTTTTAACAACTTGAATGGACCTAAAGGCAAAATTAGGAGAACAAGCTTTCAATGTAGTTTCTGTAAAACCCCACTCTGTCGTGAGTTCTGCTTTGATATGTATCATAAGTATCGAGAATAAACTCTCTTGTGTGATACGATCAACCTTGTCACCCCCTCTACAACTTATTCCGTAAAGGTTGCAACCACTTGATCCAAACTGGTATAGAGTGCGACTGCTAACGCCCGCTAAAACCACTAAAAGTTTGTGAAAACCGGGACGGATAAAGGGATTCCGATAGACGTGGCAAAACTGTTTACCCTGTTTTCAACCGTCTAATATTCTTGCTGCTAGACGGTCAAAACCTGACGCTGCTCAACAGGTCGTTTTGCAACCACCGTCTATCAACACCACTCATACATCATGCATGCAATCGCAAGAATAGCTACCAATCAGCACTAATTTTTTTCTGCAAATAGCAATTTGTTCTCTCATAACCCAGAGTGAGTTCAGAGACAAAATTCCTCTCCTCTGTCTGTGAGGAGACATTGTTGGTCAGTCTACTATCTCGGTTGCCGAGCACTGTTGCGAGCCGAAAGCTACATGGTTGCACACCTCCCGTCAATTAATCAAATTTTTCACACTAAACTACACTAGACAGTATAATTAGGTAAACACGCACCCATCCATTCACCCTACACACCTCCCACCGTTTAACCTTCCTTGACGGTCGGCACCGTCTCCGGTTGCTAGACGGCCGTCTATAGGTAAACGGGCCCTAGATACGGATAGCTACAATAAGGGTACTCGGGTATATAGCAACGCCCCCGAGCACCACAGTTGATTAAGTAATTCTACTATCGCATTTCCTCTCTTACTTGTTGGTATCTCTCATAAGATTACAACACAGAAGAAAATTAGTGGCCCGGGCGATATTTCGTGACACAACGTCGCCTAATCGCTGTCTGACTGGCATGGACACTGCATCCTATTTATCCGACATATACCCGTGCCAAGGTTCCTGCTGATTATGTAACCACACCCAGTTCCAAAATCTTTTTCCTGCAGGTCTACCACGTGCCTTGCGGCTCAACTTCTCCTTCAATTTGTATGCGAATTTAAGAATTACGAGCCACTACCAAACATTCTCTGACGCTTTAAACACCCTTTCGGCTTTCTCAAAATAATTCTTACATTTTCTTTCCGCTCTTTTACAACTTTTATTTTCATGTGGTGGGACTTTGGTTCGGTTAATCCAATAAATTTCATTATAGCTAATGGGAGCCTGGCTGGTTAAGCTGGAAACTGACGTTGAGTCTTATGGCGCATCTTAGACGTGCTGCAAATATTTTGGAATGACAAGCAGTTACATAATAGGTAGGAAGTTTGGAACGGCTAATAAGCAAGAAGATCATCCTTTTTTTTTCTCAACCACCTACTCTCCGACCTCCTCGCGCTGCCCAATCGGACGGTCCATGGGTACACTAGGGCGCTCTACTTAATAGCATTGGCGGATCCATCCTGCTTAATCCAGGATGAGGATAGCCGGCCGCAGCCGGGCTTGCGGAAACTGTAGCTTCTCTGAGGGTGTTTTCATAGCCCACTGGGGGACTACCGTAAATTCTTTTACGATTGGCCATCTCAGGAAGATGTGGTACAGTAAAAACTTTGGCCATTCGCCATCTCGGTTAGGTCGCAAATCTCGGGATTCAGAGACAAAGTTTCTTGAGATGGATTAGTACTTTCCTAACATGGTAGAGCCTGAGTGCTTTGGCCTTGTTTGATCTTCTCAGCTTTCTAAACTAAACCTATCTTGGGCTAATGACTCGGTCTCTAGGAATCCTCAGATGGCCAATCGTAAGAGAATTTACGGTATTTAGGGGTAATGTATGATAAGACTCCGGAGAGGTATGGGGGTGTGGGTGAGGGATGAGTAGAAAATGCACAAATGGCAGAGTCTGCTGCTCACCCAGGACTGGCAACGGTCGGGGGAGGCGTGTGGCCGGAAGAGTCAGGGTTATTAGTAATCAAAGGGCAACCAACAGAGCGATTGTCGCGGGCGTCGCGAGCATAGGGCTTAAGGAGCCAGGACTGGAAGGCCTAGTGAACTGTAGACGGGGAAAAAACCACCATTATGGTATGATACCGGTATTGGCAGAGTGGTTGTTAGCAGCCATGTTCCGCCAGCCACGGATGTGGCTTTCTAAACTTGTCGAACAGGACGAGCCCGAACTCGTGTGGCGCAAAGGAGCTTACTCGTTCTTTGGCTGCGAGCGTCAACTGTGTGGTTCCAACTGCGCATTGCACCGGTGTCAAGGGTAGGCCCGTACCTCCTGGGTGTGCCCAGTTTCCCTTTTCGCTGACTCAGAGAACGGGATTCCTCCTGGCAACTGGGACAGTGTTCGACAGGCTTTTTCACTCGCCAAAAATTGGCTTAGATATGTGAGTATCTGCCGAAAAAAAAAAGCGGTCGCAAACATGGTAGTTCGGTTGTAAAAACCTCTTCCTACCAGTAATTTTTACCACCCCCTGAGCGCTAGCAGTTTGTTAAGTTAAGCTGCCCGGGTTGGGTGGTGAGAGTACGTGGCGAAGGTTCTTTCCCCCTTTTTTTTTTTGAGAATACCGGGAGTCTAGGTGGGGCGATAGGCCTGGAGGTTCTTCAAGTTGGTGGTGGTGATATTTAGGATGGATAAGAGGAGGGCTGGGGGGGTGGAAACGAACGAATAAAATTCCTGCAGTACCGATATACCATAAGCTCCGAGGCTTGGTACGTACAAATGCAACAGGGAAATTGTTTCGGGTGTTGATTTCTCGCTAAGAATCTGAAAATTACACACTACGATTTTACTTTATTCGTCCTACCGTCGAGAGTTCAAATACTAAAGCCCGCCGGTACCGCACTGAACACAAAGTTTTTCTAAAATTCCAAGCACAAATACTAATACGGTGCATGAAGTACAAGTAGTAAAACACATGATTTCCCCGAATTATCAAAAAAAATCAAGGAAAAATAAGAACTAGACTTGTTCTGAACGTTTGGAGCTTCATGGACAGAGATCTGCTCGCGTAGCCTAGCAGTGGTCCATCATGCGCTAGGTTTCCGGGTAAATAGAGGGATCTAGCAGAAAATATAACTTCTACTAAAGATTCTAAGCGTGACAGGAGAGATTTGATGCGAACCTCAGTAAATTTTTGAGTTCCCGCATTGAGACAGGATACCTAGACGACATGAACGCCAGTGGGAAACAGGTTGAGACCTTGCCTTGCCCAAGTTGTCGTACTTGTACTACTCAAGGATTGTGGGCAGAAATAGTAGCCATCGTACCGGTACTCATCAGAGTTTAGATTTTGCCTTGGCCATTGTTTACATCTTGGTATTTCTTGCAAGGATAACCACGACCCCTGCCACCCACCAGTGGGTTGTAGGGGTGTTCACATCCTTACAGAAAATACCAACTGCGAGAGTTTGGTACGATATTTGGCCTTTCCTAATTTATCGCTGTTGCTGTGGTTACGACGTTTGCCGTAGGAATTAGGTTTCTCTGCTGGATCCCTCTAACAGGAAAGGGCGAGAGGAGTGGGAAACGTGAACTGCTCGGCTGGCTTCTATCGGTAGCTTAGGGGCTGTTCGGTGCGACCTAGTTTAGCTTTCAAACCATGGTTTAGGAGCAAACTATGGTTTGTACAGTAACCACTGAGCGGTTTGGCAGACATGAACTTTCCAACAGTGGTTTGAAAGAATTTCAAACTATGGTTGGCAGTCTTGTGACTTTCGTTTTTTTTAATTATTTTTCTCAAAGTGCTTTTATTTCTTCTTTCTTTAAAATTCTTGTAAAATCTAGGGCTGTTTGGAGCGACGAATTTTGAAACTATGGTTTGTAACTTTGCCCTAACTAAGGTTGTACAACCATAGTTTGTAACTATGAAATTTTCAAATCATGTCGCGCCAAATGGCCCCTTAGTTGTGCTCAAAAGGCGGTTGTTGTCACCCAGCATCTTGATCGCAATAACTGTGTCAAGATTCTTGCCGATTGTGTAACTGCGCGCTGTGGCAAGTCTTGCAGCACGTCTCCTCCATGCCCGACAGCTCGGCGCACAATTCTGGAGTCGCACTGTGCTGAAAATCAGCTGGGCTCAATTGGAACAAAAAAAGACTCAAAGCGGTATAATTGTTCCCAAAAAAATCAGTTTCAGGAAACCCAAGAGGCCCTTTGAGATCTAAAGCCACTTGAATTAAGTTTCGAGGTTGCAGTGTGAGCTCAAAAATAAGGTATGGCGTTGAGCAGTCGGGCATTTAGGAGACCTGCTGCAAGATTTGAAACTGCGCGCAGTTACATACTCAGCAGGAACTTTAGCATGGCTACTGGCCCAATCCAATGAGATGTTCACATACGCTTGGCAGCCGAGTGGTATATGTTACTTTCAGAAATTTGGGGGGGGTGGTTGGAAGGCCCGTGGTATACTTCTGGTTACACAAAAACCCCGCCTTTCCCCAGCCCCCCAGGAATCCCAGTGGTCGACCGACTCCATCATTCATCACCCACCATCCGCCCGTATCAATACAATATCCAAACCAGCGAAGAAGGAAAAATGCCCCAACTATTCAATAATAATTACAACTGTTTCAACACGACCAACATCAACCCTACAGTTGCCGATGACCGACCTCAAATCCTTGCCTGGCTCTCCCCACTAGATCCGAGGTTGCGCCATCAGGACATTCGGGACCGCAGAGTCGGAAATGTGGGCGAATGGATCTTAGAAGCCGAGGAGTTTAGAAGCTGGTACGCCGGTAGTGAGGACGGTAAAACTGATAACGCAGTCCTGTTTTTCTATGGAGGTCCTGGTGTTAGAAAAACCTACATTAGGTAACACGAATGAACCTCAATGAGCGGGAGAAATGTCTGGTGCTGACTAGCCGTGATTCTAGCTCGTTGGTGATAGACAACCTGTGTAATCAGGTTGAAGGACAAAATTACACAGTTACATGCTTTTATTTCGACTTCGCCGCCCGAAACGAGCAGTCCCCCGCCCACATACTAGGTTCACTTCTGAAACAGCTGGTTTTCGGAGTAGAGGAACTCCCGGAGGAGATATCAAAAGCATACCAACGCCGAAAAAATGCCATTGGGGGGCAGGGGCTGCAAACTTCCGATATTTCAAGAATGATGCAAATTATGTGTAGTAGAAGGCGCGCGTTCATATGCATCGACGCTATCGATGAATGTGCAACTGAACACCAAATTAAGCTTCTCGATTCGCTGGGTCAACTCCTCCAACAGTCTCCACGCACGCGAATATTTTTAACGGGAAGACCGCACATTCTACCTGAGATCGGAAAGAGTCTTGCTGGAAGAGTGACGAGCATACCCATAAATCCCAAGGGGGATGATATTGTCACCTATCTTCGTAGCAGGCTGGCTGCGGACACAACCCCTGATGCGATGGACAATAATTTGGAGGCAGACATCGTGAAGAAAATTCCTAGCAAGATTGCGGAAATGTATGTTGAAGCGAGGACACTCCGGAAGCTCTCCTGAGCTGCCCACTAATAGACAAGTGTCCAGATTCCTGCTAGTCACGCTAAATATCGATGCGATCCTACAAGAGCCCACAATCCATCGCAGGCGGCAAAGGCTCGGCGCAATGATCGATGGCTTGGGGTTGGAGAGTGTGTACGGTGAAACTTTAGGTCGAATAAAGGGACAGGGTGGGGCAAAAGCGGAGCTAGGAATTGCAGCTTTGATGTGGATCTCTCATTCCGAACGGCCATTGAAAGCCGATGAATTGTGTCACGCTCTCGCAGTCGAAATAGGGTCGCCGAATCTCAATACGGATAATGTTCCTTCAATAGGAATAGTGTTGACCTGTTGTCAAGGACTTGTGGCTGTAGACAAGGAGGCTTCCACGGTCAGATTAATCCACTTTACCCTTCAAGGGTACCTTAGAGCCCGTCCCGAGCTTTTTGGCACAGTTCACTCGACAATGGCGGAGACCTGCTTAAGTTATCTGAATTCACAACAGGTCCGGGCTCTTTCAACAAGCCCCGCTCCCGATCTCCAGGGCACACCTTTTCTTGAATATTCATCTCTCTATTGGGGTGTGCATGCGAAGGAGGACCTTTCAGATTGCGCGAAACTGCTTGCATCGAAGCTATTTGACGACTACGATAGCCATATATCCATTAGAACTTTCTTGAAAGCACAAGAAGGATGGTCATACGGTATCGATTTCGATAAACCCCATCTCATGAGTGGCCTGCATTGTGCTTCACTCTTCGGGATTGCTGAGATTGTAAGTGGTTTGATAGAGGTAGATGGTTGTGATATCAATCAAAGGGATTGTGTGGATCATACACCTCTCGTGTGGGCTGCTTTCAGAGGGCATGAGCGAGTGGTTGAAATCCTACTGAAGCGGGGCGATGTCGATCCCGACAAGCCGGGGGAGCTCGGCCAAACACCGCTCTGGGGTGCCGCTTGGAATGGGGACGAGCGGATGATGAAAATGCTTCTCGAACGGGACGAGGTCAACCCCGATAAGGCGGATAACAATGGCCGAACCCCGCTATGGTGTGCGTCTTTGAAAGGGCACGAGGGGGTGGTGAAAATGCTTCTCGAACGGGACGAGGTCAACCCCGACAAGCCAGATAGCGGAGGCGAAACACCACTCTTAGACGCTGCTTTGAATGGGCACGCGGGAGTGGTGAAAATGTTGCTCGAACGGGACGAGGTCAACCCCGATCAGGCGGATAACGAGGGCCGAACCCCACTGTGGTTTGCCTCTTTGCAAGGGCGCGAGGGAGTGGTGAAAATGCTGCTCGAAAGGGACGAGGTTAACCCCGATAAGCCAGGTAACGAGGGCCGAACCCCACTGTCATGTGCCTCACTCATTGGGCACGAGGGAGTGGTGAAAATGTTACTCAAACAGGACGGGGTCAATCCCGATCAGGCGGATAACGAGGGCCGAACCCCACTGTGGTGTGCCTCTTTGAAAGGGCACGAGGGAGTGGTGAAAATGCTACTTGAACGGGACGAGGTCAACCCCGAACAGCCGGATAACGATGGCGAAACACCACTCTTGGAAGCTGCTGCGAATGGACACCAGGGAGTGGTAAAAATGCTGCTCGAACGGGACGGAGTCAACCCCGATCATGCGGATAACGGGGGCCGAACCCCACTGTGCTGTGCCTCTTGCAGTGGACACGAGGGAGTTGTAAAAATGCTGCTCGAACGAGACGGGGTCAAACCCGATCTGGCGGATAACAAGGGCCAAACCCCACTGTGCTGTGCCTCTGGCGGTGGACACGAGGGAGTGGTAAAAATGCTGCTCGAACGGGACGGGGTCAACCCCAATCTGGCGGATAACAACGGCCGAACCCCACTGTGGTGTGCCTCTTGCGGTGGGTACGAGGGAGTTGTGAAAATGCTTCTCGAACGGCACGAGGTCAACCCCGAACAGCCGGATAACGATGGCGAGACACCACTCTTGGAAGCTGCTGCGAATGGACACCAGGGAGTGGTAAAAATGCTGCTCGAACGGGACGGGGTCAACCCCGATAAAGCGGATAACGAGAGCCGAACCCCACTGTGGCATGCCTCTTTGCAAGGGCGCGAGGGAGTGGTGAGAATGCTGCTCGAACGAGACGGGGTCAACCCCGATCTGGCGGATAACGGGGGCCGAACCCCACTGTGCTGTGCCTCTGGCGGTGGACACGAGGGAGTGGTAAAAATGCTGCTCGAACGGGACGGGGTCAACCCCAATCTGGCGGATAACAACGGCCGAACCCCACTGTGGTGTGCCTCTTGGAGTGGGTACGAGGGAGTTGTGAAAATGCTTCTCGAACGAGACGAGGTCAACCCCGAACAGCCGGATAACGATGGCGAAACACCACTCTTGGAAGCTGCTGCGAATGGACACCAGGGAGTGGTAAAAATGCTGCTCGAACGGGACGGGGTCAACCCCAATAAAGCGGATAACGAGAGCCGAACCCCACTGTGGCATGCCTCTTTGCAAGGGCGCGAGGGAGTGGTAGAAATGCTGCTCGAACGGGATGGGGTCAACCCCGATCATGTCGATAGTGGGGGCCAAACACCACTCTTTGGTGCTGCTCGGAATGGGCATGTGGGAGTTGTCAAAATGTTTCTTGACAGGGACGAGGTCATCCCTGATAGGCTAGCTAACAACGGCCTAAACCCACTCTCGTGTGCCGCTTCGAACGGGCACGCAGAGGTTGTCAAAACCCTACTCGAACGAGGCGACGTTCACCCCGATAGGCCAGACAACAACGGCCGAACACCGCTCCGGCTTGCCTCCTGCAACGGACACGAGGAAGTGGTAAAGGTTCTTCTCAAACCGGACGTGGCCCGCCCCAACAAGCCACACAGCGACGTCCAGGCGTCACGCTGGGCTGCGGCTTGGAAAGGGCACCTAGGAGTGGTGAATATTCTACTTGCATGGGAAGAGGCCAACCCCGCGAAACCCCAATAGGGCGGCCGGATGCCACTCGTACGCTGCCGGGAATGTGAACTCTGGTTTGACGACAATGGCTCTCGGGAGTGGTGACGTCGACCCTAGCAAACTTGACGAGTACAGCTAATTGCTACTTGGACTGGGTACTCGGCGGGGCCTTGCGGCGGTGGTCTTGCTTCATTTTTTCACTTTACTTTAATTTCATTTCTCCCTTTTCTTCCATCAAGTTAGAGGGTAGACCTGAGTGTTGTTCGGATAATAGAGGGGATAGGAATACGAACCACGAGTTTTTCTGAGGGCTCAAAGTGGTATGGGAGTTAGAGTTAAAGAAGGAGCAGTTGTTATTTGTTTCCACTGGACCTGGCCCAAGGAAGGCAATTCTTGTATGATAGGATAGGAGGGCAAGCATCAATAGAAAATGTTCACGAGATATGAGAAAGGTGGGCGACCGACGGAGTGGCGGTTTAACTTGCAGTATATTAAAGAAGAGAAAGGTAATGCCATCTTAAAAATTGCCAGGTTTTGCTCCCGAATTTATCAGCATGTTGCTCAGCTTCACTATCTATATCGCATAAGTAATATCCTTCAGCGTCAGTCATGATTGATAATATCTATAGAGGTGCTTACTTACCAGCTCTATTTGAATTCAACATTTCCTGGAAGAACCCTATCTTGATAGGGAGCACGTAATAATTTCGCCTCTCTACGGCTAGTTTGAAAATTTGAGGCTGCGGCTCAGAGCTTGGCCATCTGGAAGTTCAGAGGGGGTGGTAGCTGATTGCCTACTAATTCGGGGTACATCATATCAAGCTATGCGGGGGCTTGAAGATACCCCTTGGTAGTGTTGTGCACGAGCCAAGCGGACTCGAGTCTCTTGGCGGCTCGAGCCGGCTCGTGAACAACACTACGGGCCCTTGGTGGATGCTGGAAAATCCGACCTCCCGAGTTTGCTTAGAATAGAGAGTGGTGTCTAGTGCACTTGAACATCGAATGAACATCCTATTAGGAGAGGTTTGGCATCCCATTTGCTTCTCCCGAACTGTTTTGCTAAAATATTTTTCTTAGATGTGATGAGGTGGCTCTTATCCACTCCCAGATTGATCCCGCATGCGGATACCTAGTGGCCCGCCACCCAAACTCCCTCTTTGCCCACTGTTAGTGCCCCTTGCCCTGCCTCTGTCTCAAGGTTGTGTCTTAAGGTCCTGCTGGTCCCTAGTTTTCAGAGACAAGGCCGCGGCCCTAATATCCACTTCCCTGCGCATCAGCGACCACACTATTGAGGTTGACACCCCCTTCACTCCCTCATGACCCTCTGCTGTGTTGGAGAACTGGAAATTTAAGCCCTGCCTTAAAGCCTCAAGCTTCGTTAGCAGAAAGGAGATAAAATTGCGCTAACTCTCTTGTCAAACGAATCCCCAATCTTCCTAATCAACAGCAACCCCATAGGCAAACCGAGCGGGGCTATTAGTTGCGCGGGAGCAAACCTGGCGGAACCCGAATTATTCCGTGGGAGGATCGCCATCCGCTGAACAAGCGGGGTAGGAAAACCTACGTGGGAGACTTTTTGTGGTATGTAAAGATTGGGCATGTGTATTTTCAAGTACTATATCGCTCCACTCTCGAAAATCTCTACGCTAACTTAGAGGCTAACGGAAGGCTACATTCTCGGCCCCAGCCACCGCTGCCACATAGTCTGCCTGGGCTAAATAGAGAAAGGGGTGAAGAACCGTATGTTATGTTCATGAAGTCAAGGAGGATCAACAGAAAGGATTGTTTGGGCAGGATGCATTCGACACTAGGGAGCGGGTCGGGGGCGCCAGGGGTTAGGATTGGGGATGTTTTGGGGTTTGGCACCATGGGGAGAGGATGGATGAGGACTGTTTGGTGGGCCATTCAAGGATTGCATGAAGACCTTTATAGTGAACCTCTCCACCCGCCGTGCACTTCCCTCCCACATACAGAGCCAGCGTGTATCCGCCTTAGCAGTACTTACTACCTCCCTATTCGTTTTATTTTGTTCATTTGTTATATAGTACGGGGACAAAAGGGGGTTCGTCCGGTACCCTTTTTGCACCAAAAATAGACATTTTTAAATAAACAATTCTCAACACTGCTTATATGAAAACACTTGAAATATTTCCATCAGCTAGGGAACCACTCTCTATTGTAACTTCTGCAATTAGAAGTGTAAGGAATCAAAGCTGTCTTCGTTGTTCATGATTGCGTCGGTGAGTGTGAAAGTGACTTAAATTTTTGAATGAGGGCTCCATACAAAATGGTACATGACAACCGATACCGTACTTAAACGATCATTTCTCCATCACTTGGTAATATTTAAGGATTCTGTAACATCCTTCATGTTATCTACAGGTTTGCTGATGCAAGAACAAATTTTCGCTGATTGTTATAAACGTTGCGCAGTGAGAGACGGCGGTGAAGATGGGAACTTTTGGTGCAAAAAAGGGCATCGGACGAACCCTTTTGTCCAGGCACTGTAAAATGGTATACTTGTGTGTACGAATGTGAATGAGAAGCAGTATTATCAATAATTAAACCCGTGTTGACTTTATATTGAAGGGTGAATTTTCTGATAGCAAACGTTTGAAGAATATTGGTACTGAATTTCGAAGCAAGCGTGTATACCAGACCCACCATGTCCCACATGCCCAATGTCAGGGCTGAAGGGAACTGGATTAAAGAAACAACTGCAAAATTGTTACCCTACATCCCTTTCCAAGTATTAAGCAATAACCTATCCAACCTTCTATATATCGAGGATTTTCCCGCACCCATGCACTGTAATTCCTACCCAAAAAAGGAAAGTGTATATGGGATCCTGGTGATAGCGCCACCGTAGTCACATAACCAGTCAATCTCCCTAGTTCTAAAACTGCGCGACTAAGAAGCAGGACCTACAAAGAGGGGAAGAGAATGAAGATAGTAGTTTTTGAATTCTCCATAAGAATTGCATTCTTCAATTGGTTAAGGTAACCGGTAGCTGAATAGATGCCCGGGACATGACTTGCAGAGTATCCTGGAGAAGAACAACGTTCGTGTATGCTATGCCCAGTAGTGTATGCGTACTGGCACTTGAGGGCAAGGATCGGATCTGCCAATTACCGTAAGAACTGGAATAATTGAACCTGACTTTTGGACGTTGGAGTTGCCTTTGCTGGTAAGGTCAACTATTTTTTTTGTCTTTTTTGTCTTAAGTACGGGGCTGAGGGGGCAAGTTTTTGCAGTGCTCTCGAGCCCCTATCCAAGAGAGGGAATTTCAGACCTCTTAGCGCGAGGTTCAATTATTCCAGTTCTTACGGTAGTTGGACAAAAAAATGCTAAACCGTGGTACTACAACCCTGGTATCGGGGGTGAAGCATAAGGGTGTCGGAGATCCTCTGACAGGCCCCTATGCCTTCTCAACAACTCAGAGAGCACTATATTGTTTTTTTCGTATGAAACTCCACGGTAGGGTGAGGTCATGAGATCGTACCTGGTGGGAAACAAAAGCGATTACCGGTGAATGATGTATGGAACCATGTATTATACCGGCTTCCTTTAGGGGTGTGTATTTACGCACACAATCCCGTTAGAGAGAAGAAGAGATATACCCAGAAACTAGCCACTTCTTTCACACATCTATCTTGTCATCAATCCCTTCGGGGCGGGAAAAAATATTTCCCGAAACCACTCACTCTTGTATAATAATAATGAAAAATTCGAACCCTCATCCCCAATAGTGATCTGCAAAAGTTGCTGAAGACAGAAGACGACGAAAAGAACAATGATCCATAAAGACAGGATTATGGCATGATTCACGATAGAGTAGAAAGCCGCATACATGCGTTGATCCTCTCCAAGTTATCCCTGCGGCGGTCCGCGCCGCGGCGCAACCCTTTCTTGGTATTAGGCATGGCCCGCATGGTAGCAATACTCAAGAGGGCCATGACGAGGAAGATGAAGATGGCGAGAGAGAGTCCCTGGGCATATGACAACTGGTATTCTCCACCCGCCTGCTGCGCTCTCACAAGACCTTCCTGATCTTGGACTAGTATAAAGGTTAGCAGTGCAGGTATCTTCGTTATGGGAGAAGGGACAGGGGGGTATTTTCTACCGGAGCGCTTGCTATTATGATTCCACCAATTTGACCCGTCCGTGTTCTGCAGATCGGCAATTCCCAACCAGGGATCTTTTTCGGGTCTGGGGGGTTTGAACTCGAATCCAGTGGGCTCCTCTGTGAGTACGATTTTATGGGTAGAGAGAATCTGGCGACGGAAGGGTTTGAACTTCGACTTGGAAGAGATGATAAAGAGAAAGTTTTCGAAGCCTGACTTAGTGTCGTGGTCAGAAAGTCGTAGTGGGGCCATTGAAATGGTGGTGATTTTTGACAATAGGAGTGGGCGATAGGGGTTCGGTAGTGGTGACAGGAAGCTTACCAGAGACCGCCAAGGAAGTGATTTATACTTCGTTGAAGTGACTGTTGTATCTCAGGAGGCCCCCCAGGTATCTTATATCCCACGTGTTCAGTGTACCAGTTGGCTGTTTTGAGAGTTTCCTGGTTCGTAGGCTTGCGGCGTTTCGCTGGGCTAAGGAAGGGGTAATTTTAGCAAGGAAATGTTAGGCTAGACCGATTCGTCGTCATGGACTGCTTTTCCATTCAAAAGGTATTAGAACTAGAGGTCTTGGCACTCTGTGGGCCGAAACCGTGAGACAACTCACCGGGAGTCCTGGAACGGATGGTGTTAAGTTATTTCGTAATACTAAACGACTTGACCTCTGGCCACTCCGCCGACTGTTCGGTGATCTTCTATTCCTTCACTAAAAATCAGCGTCTATGACCTTCTCGCCGCATGACTCCCCATACACCGACGTAGCTTCGATCAGCCGCGCTAGAGTTCGACGGATTTTTTTTTCCACACCCTAGCACATTTCTAACAGTGGTTTTAAGCCATTTAACTAGGCAGTAGGCTAAACTTAGAGTAGGCCAAGAGGGGAACATGCAGCAGGACTAACAGTTTTCCTACACGGAGGTGCCGATAGCAGCAACCTCACTTTTCGAAGTGGAAAAAATGTACCTAATTTGTCAGAAAGTGCAGTCCAAGGGGCGGTGATAAAGCATTCGCATACAGAAATGCCATACCTTCGAAAGTGGGTTAAAAATCGATCAGACTCTGAAGTGGTGTGTCTAATGGCTATATATCGACCCTTTGTATCAGGTTTATCGAATGTCTGGATGATATCTCATTGGCAAACCACATTCAATAATTTGAGCGGTGTAGCGAAGGAGGGGAGCCACGGGCACACCCCCATGCGCCATGCATGTCGACTACCAAAGCCTTGTGCGACTCGAGTGTTGGAAAATGTGGCTTCTCAGGATCTAATTACTTGTGGTTGACCGCATCAGATGCCGCTAGTAGATGAATGTGGAGATAGACGTGTCACTAGTGCGTCATGTTAGGAGAATGGTCGATATGGTATAGGATACAGTGTCCGGTGTGATTGCTAAGTCCATTGTGTATATCAGTAGCTCTTTCCTGCACGAAAAGGGAAAAGGATGGCAGTGGTGTGCTTCCCTTTTTCACGAAGAATCAAGCACATTTTACAACATCAGGCATTCCCCACCATCCGAGTGATATGTGGTGAGGCTTTGGCAGCAGAAAACACACCCCATGAGAGTTTCCACCTTTCGCTGTGACTCAATTTCGAACCGGTATACCAGCAGTGTTCAAGCTATCAAATCTTGGTATCCCAAGTCCCATCAATCGGGGCCGTTTGCTAACCATAGCGAGGCTCAAACACACCAAAATCAGTGGTTTTCCTGCTATTATATCTCTACAAATTTCTTGAAACTCAGGTTGAAGTATAACACCCATTTATTTCGGTTCTTTACCAGGAGTTGGTAGAGAGCTGTGGGCATATGAACCGGGTAAGATGTGTTGCAATGTATCTCTTATACAAAACCCTCGCCTTGGCAGGCGCATTGAAGGAAGGGACCTTCGACTTCGCACTATTCTAGGACAATTGAAGGAAGAACACAACACTTTTTTATATGGGTTCCACTACAGCAAATTACTTTTCTTTTGCCATTCTATTTCCGCCTATGGAGGTTGGGTTATGATGGCTTGAAAACCAGCAGTTTTGGTGTGTTTTAGTCTCGGTCTAGATAAAAATAAAATAAACGGCCTCAATAGCCGTGCACTTAATCGATGCTTAGCAAAAGGCCGATAATGGTATCACAATGGTGGGAAAAAGAGAAGAATTAATGAAATATTATTTGAGTAGTAAAGAAACAAGACACATTTAGTACTCGGTACTTGTATCCATTAAATGTGACTTTTCTCTTCTTTGGGGGTGTCATACCTTGCTCGCTTAGCCTCTGCAAACTAAGCTTTCGTGAAGACTTATGGCTCGTGACTGCGGAGATGGCATCGTTTTTCAAGCACAAGCGGCGGCTAGGAGAGACAAGCGGGTAAAGGAGCAAGAGACGTCTGTAATCAAAGGGAGACTCACAAAGCGATTGCCGTGGTTAATGGGAGAGTAATGTGCAAGGGGAAAGGATCGGAAGGTATGCCAATAGTTGGAGAAAGACCGCAGTTACAGCATTACAAGTTCTGCTGGCTATGTGTGCGGCTTTCTAAGGGACCAACCGCCAAAGTTAGCTTAAACTTGTGTAGCATAGTGCAAGAAGCGCACCCATTCTCTAGTCGCCGGCGCTGCAGCTGTGGCAACAACTGCAGGCTCGCTCACGTGCAGAGTACTCAGTGTACTCTAAGGCTCTGTTGAGAATCGCAAAACATGGGCCTTGCCTTCATAAATAATTGTACGGGATCGGTAGAAATCACTTCCTGATTTTAACTACCCCCCCCTCTGTTTACCGGAAGTTGGCTAAATTGGGCGACATGGGTTGGGTAGTAAGAGTACCGTACCGACATTTTTTCCAAATTTTTTTTAATCCTTTTTAATTTTTTTTAGAGAATACTAGCAGTGTAGCTAGGTTGCGATAGGTTGTCCTGAAGGTTCTCAAAGTTGATGGTGATCTGTAGCATGGGTGAGGGGAGAGCTGGGGGGGGGGTAGAATTGTCCGAGTAGATAACAACCTCCAAGGTTTGGTAAACAGAAAAGCAACGTAAGAGACTATCTGAAAGGGTTTCCTCGGTAATAATCTGGGGATTACACACTACCACGTATTCTCCCCCAACTGGAGCATTGAAATACTAAAGTTTGCTGGTATTCTGTCGCACTGCGCTGAAGGCAGGGTCTTTCTGAAATCCTGAGCACGAGTACTGGCAAACATGGACCTTTTCAGAATTATCAAAAAAGATCCAGGGAAAGCAAAAACTAGGTTAATTCTGAGCGCTTGGAACTTGGTGGATGGGGATTTACTAAGGGAGGGTGCTAGTAATCTATTGTGCGCGAGATTTCGCGGTGAGTAGGATGAACAAGCGAGGGTGAGAGGGAGGAAAGCGTGGAGTGCTGGGTTGTCTTCGTTGTCACAGCGAAATACTGCTCCGCTCAATGAGATCCTCGCCTACCCTTGGCAACCGAGTGCTGTACAATACAGTGCAAGTCGCAAGTCCCCCGTAATTGCGATATTTACGGGTATATCCCGGAAATGTGGAAGGTGGGAGGGCTGTATGAGAATTATTGTTTGTGTCATTGGAGTCGTGGGGTTGTCCGATACGGCAGGAAGGTTGCGAACTTCAGCCTTGAAAACACCCATGCGAATTTACCCGCCGCTTGAGAGTCATTGGTGCCTCTATCTTGCGGTGGTCGCACATGCGGGCTGGGGTTCTTTGTAGCCATCCGGATGCTAGCATCTGCACAAAGTCCCTCCAATCAGAACTCTAGAATCCCTCGTTAAGTTTTTCCAGCTTCCTTTTACCGCAGGTTGTATTCTTACAATAGGGCACCAGACTCGGGCCTGTTAGGGACTTGGGAAAAAAAAGTAAAACACATCTACATTCAGGCTGGAGGTGCAGCGTTGTCTTCCGGTTTATTGCCCCTCTTGGTTTCGGCCGCCGCCCACCCCCCTGTTTCTGCAGGTGTTTCCTGGGCCTACCATAGGAGTTTCTAGAGAGCGCCTCCGGGGGGAGAGGTCAGTTCACCCCTCCTTTCTCGAACGCTAGGAAGTTCATAAACCCGCTTAGCCCCTTAAATTATCGCCAAACTGCATTTACGGCGAGACATCCTCAAAAGCGTGTCATGGAGCGAACAACAAATATACAATCGTTCGGTTCGGGTAATATCGACTGTGGCAACGTCACCAATAGCCACAACAATATCACTGTGCACAAAACGGACGACGAAGACAACCGGATCAGACGGTGGCTCTCGCCACTCAAGCCTCAATACAGGCATCAAAGTGTGCAAGCGCCGGGTGGATGGCGTGGGAGGTTGGTTTCTGGACAGTAAGGAGTTCCGGGAGTGGAGTGGTGGTCAAGGAGTATCGAGGCATCCGGTTTTTTTCTGCTACGGCCATCCTGGTGTGGGGAAGACACATATTAGGTCAGTGAGAAGACTCTCTCGAACAAATGGATCTCACTGACGGCCAGAAATATTAGCTCGTTAGTTATAGACTGGTTGTGCGATCAAGTTCATACCAGGGATATCACTGTTGCGGGCCTGTACTGCGATTATAAGGCCCAGGAAGAGCTGTCCGCGGCGAACATGTTGGGTGCGATCCTCAACCAGCTTTTAGAGAGGAATGGAATCCCGGGGCCGGTGCGGCAGGCTTTTGGTAGAGAGAAGAGGGGGTTTGGTGGACGGGTTGTGCGACTTGAAAACTTGGTAAAGATGCTGAAGGCGACGATTGCATCTCTACCGGAAGTGTTTATTTGTATTGATGGTTTAGATGAATGTCTTCCGGGAACCCGAAGAGAGCTTCTTGAATCGCTGAAAGATATTGCGTTGGCTTCGCTAACCACGCGGGTATTCCTGAGTGGGAGACCTCACATTCAGGGCGAGATTGTGGGATTCTTTTCCGCGGCGATCCTGATAGCCGTCAGTCCTACCATTGAGGATATTGAGAGATTTCTGGAGATGAGATTGGGCACGGACACCACGCCCAAGGCAATGGATGATGATCTGAGGGCTGAGATTATGAGAGTAATTACGCGAAAGATTTCCCAGATGTAAGTCGAAACAATCAATTCGGACCTTGTTGGATATATGCTGACAACAGAATATAGCTTTCTTCTTGTTTCTCTTAACATCGACGCCGTCCTGTCGGAGGTTACCATCCACCAGAGGAAGAAGAAACTGGATCAGATGATCCAAGGGAATGGCCTTCGAGATGCCTACTCGGCAACCCTGGCACGAGTGAAGGCTCAGGGGGAGAGCAAGTCGAGACTCGTCATGGAGGCGCTAATGTGGCTATCACATTCCGAGCGAACCTCGTATGCTGAGGAGCTATGTCATGCTCTTGGGATAGAAATCGGGTCTACAGATCTAAACATGCGGAACATTCCTGCGATAGAAACACTGCTGGGATGCTGTTTGGGACTTGTAAGACTTGAAGCGTCCTCGCACAAGCTCCGCCTTGTCCACTATACTCTTCAAGAGTATCTATCCGATAATACCGACCTGTTCCACAACCCTCACTCAACAATTGCCCAGGTTTGTTTAACATACCTCAACTTTCAGTGCGTCATAGGCCTTTCTCCAGTCGATGGTTGGTCCTGGAAGGCAACACCATTTCTTGAATATGCCTCTTGTTACTGGAGAACACATTCCGGAAGGGAAATAACGGAGAGTGTGAATCCACTCGTGCTGGGGCTTCTCAATGAATTCGATCAGCACGTATCCTCAGGGATCTTCTTTTCCAGCAGGGTTGGTAGTCACGAGCTTAACTGGAGAAATCCAGCGGGATTTACAGGGCTCCACTACGCTACATATTTCGGGATGGTGGAGACAGTTGTTGGGTTATTAGATATGAAGGAATGGGATCTCGAGGCAACTGATGTGGGTGGTAATACGGCAATCCTGTGGGCTGCTAGGAACGGACATGGAGCCATCGTGAAAGTACTTCTAAAACAGGAGGGTGTAGCTCCTAACACTACGGATAAAAGCGGCCGAACACCTCTCTCGTGGGCAGCTGGAAATGGATATGAGGACGTCGCTAGGATTCTTTTGGAGCGGGAGGATGTAACCCCTAACACGGTAGATAGAGACGGTCAAACACCTCTCTTATGGGCAACAAGAATGGGGAGTTGTGGCATTGTGGAGATTATTTTGCAACGGAAGGATGTAACCCCCGACACGGCCGATAGTGACGGTCGAACACCTCTCTTGTGGGCAGTCGGAAATGGATATGAGGACGTCGTTAGGATGCTTTTGGAACGAGAGGATGTAACCCCTAACACCGCACACAGAGACGGCCAAACACCTCTCCTATCAGCAACAAGATTGGGGTGCTATGGCATTGTGGAGATTATTTTGCAACGGAAGGATGTAACCCCCGACACGGCCGATAGTGACGGTCGAACACCTCTCTCGTGGGCAGCTGAAAAAAGGTATTGGGGTATGGTGAAGAGGTTTCTAGAACGGGAGGATGTAACTCCCGACACTGCGGATAAACACGGCCGAACACCTCTCTGGTTGGCTGAGATGAACGGGTGCACACGAGTAGTGGGGATGCTCCGGGAACGATGTGGTGTTAGCCAGGACATGGCAACGACAGACCCCGCAGGCCAGGCAGCACTCGCAGGGAGCTCTGTGAGGCAACATGAGGGAGTTGTAAGGCGGCGGTTGGGAAATCGGGGTTCTGCTCTAGCCTTAGTAGGTAGCAATGTTGCAATGAAGGGGGGGGTTCGATCAAAAAATGATCGAAGGCGAGGAGCGCGCTTTTTCAAACCGGGGGGTTATAAGGTAGAACCCCTTCTAAAAAATCGGTAAACAATGATATCTGAAGGCAGTTGGAAGCAAAGAAACAAATGAAATGATAAGAAAAGGCGGCAAAATGTAGTAGAAAAGGCAAATAAACTAGCGCCGGTACTCCACTTCTCCAGCTTCGGAGCAATAAATACTCACATATCTGGGCTAAAGGTAGAAATTCGCATCAGAGTTCCTGTTATTTTTGCCTACTAAGAAATTAAAGAACCCCCCCCTTCAATCCCTATTTTCAGAAGCCCCGATTCAAACCCCTCCCCTTCTAACCCCCCGGATTCGACCATCAAAGGCCCTCCTTGCAACACTGGTGGGTAGCAATAGCTCAATAGACCTTTTGCTAGCCGAGCCTCACAAGCTACCCTAGCACACTTGCAGAAGGGTCCGGAGGGCTTAGCATTCACACCCCGGTCTTCTACCCGCATGTCCTCCTGGTTATAGAATTGCACTCTCGCGCTACCAAGCTTCGCCCTAAATTTGGCCCTTCTAGGTCTCCCCGCCTTTCCTATGTGCATTACTCATTCGCACCCTGCTTATCACCTACCCATCTTAGTGTATCCTATCATCTCCTCCTTCTCTTTAAATACTGTATGATATACTATAGTTCTTATCCAATTTCGCTTTTTCCTCTGTACTTGGTGACACTGTTTTCTTTCTCCCTTCTCCTCCCCATGGCCTGCGCCAAGGCTCCCATTTCCTTATAACTGATATTTTAGGAAAACATGGTTCAGAGAAGTGAAGTAGGTAGCCTCTCATCTTACAGCAATTTATGGAGTATAAACCTAATGCCAATTACCATTCTCTTTCTTGTAGTCCTTGTTTTTTTGGCTTCTAGGCCCATGTTTTCTGTGACTGGGGGGTGGGGGGGATATATTGTTGAAACCTGCAACCGGAGCAGTTGATTCTCATTTAGTTTGCATTCTATCTAGCATATTTTCCTGTTTTGCACCTTTTCACGAACAACATCAGGGGCACACATCTTGCAGGCTACGAGTAGCTTGTATCCTCTGGAGGAAAGGGTTTTCCAGTCATTATCTTGTCGCCAAGTTATTGTGGGATAAAGGCAAGATCTTTTGCTTTATTGTCTTACCGTAATTCTCTTTCTTCACGGGTTCACAACTTCACTCTCTCTATCTTGTTTAAATATTCAAGTCAATCGTCTTCGTATCCTGATACTAAAATAAACGATATGGCTTGTGCTGTGTCATAATACTGTAGAATAGCTGATTTTTTACCAAGTGGCAGGTAACTGAAGGGCAATATCAAGGCAATCAGCTAATGCGAATCACCACTTGCCCTCAGGTCTAATTCAGCCTGCTGCGAAGTGCAGCATATAGCGTAGGCTCCCCGGGGCATCGGTCGAGGTGGGGGCGATTTGTTCCTTCTGTAGATGGTTTGAGATCATCCCGACAGCGCCAAAGCTCCTAAGATATTCGTAGACTAGCTAAAAAATCCCTAAGTGAGTAAAGTCAAATTTTACCCGTAACAGTACAGTACTGTGTGTTGTTATGAGCTCAGGATGGCAGAAGAACAGGCCGGGCGGATGGGGAAGGACGGAGAGGTCAAGGAGGAGAGATCTGTCTATTCTGCGGATTCGTATCTGGCTTGCTTATGCATATATCTCTGGCGGAGCGGGGGGCTTAAATACAGAGGACTTCACACATCTTCCTTGGCGGGAATCCTTCCGGAGACAATGTCACTCGCCAAGACGCACTCTGTTCCGACCCATTCCTCGCTTTGCCCCCCCGAGCATTTCCGGTGTGTCTGAGAAATTCCTTCTACAGTTGCACCTCGGTGTCCCGGATAGAATTCCCTAAGTTCTGAATCTTTTTTGCTCCGAAGCCTAACCCACTGTCCCAGATAACTCGCTGTGCCGGACAGATTCCTTGGATGTTGGCCACCCGGGATAGCGAGGTGCGACAGTACGAGATTGGTGACAAAATTCGTGGTCCCCCCCCCATTTTACACCAAAAATAGCCATTTTCACCTCATAAAATCACAGCCAGTCGGTTTGCAAAAAAAATGTTAAAATTGCTCAGATTCTTTAGACTCATCTAGATATTATCATTTAAATGTGACAAGCTCTGTTAGTTAATACCCATGGTGCAATACTAGAAATCATGATGGTGGGTAAAAGATATCTCTGATTTTGTATGAGAGTCCCATACAAAAGATACATTGCAACTGCATCCAATGACAATCCTCAGCTCTCAACTCTCACAGGAGAAGGGGGAAATTCTCATAATTTTTACCTGGAAAGTTTGAACAATTACCTACGCTATACCTTGGTTTTATTAGATCTATACAGTTTTGGGGTGAGTTATGAGAGTCCGAAATCAGCCATTTTTGGTGTAAAACCTGGGGGGGGGGCCACGAATTTGTCGCCAAGATCGTACTAGTATACAAACCAGGTATACTGGTCCCTACTCCGCGATTGATAATGACCGACAAAGGAACTAGTAACTAACAGCTAAGAAAGATAGGAAAGGTACAAAGTCAAACTGTACTTGGGCGTGCGGGCATCGCCGTGATCTCCAGCACTGTGCAGGTATGATACTGTATGATAAACCTAAGTGTTGGGGGTAAATTCAGGGAATTATTGGGGCTTAAAGTAAATTTTTTACTTATGGCACATACGCGGGACGCGACATTCAACGCAAAAACCAAAATCAAAAAGAAAAAACCACAACATTTACTTGCGAACACCGACCACAAAGTCAATAGTAAAATCAATAATGGTCGCACTCGCGGTACCAGGGAGGGGTAAAAGGAAAGGAACAACTTTTTTTCCAGTATTTACTATTTCGAGATTGCCATAGCGAGATCTTATTCTTCTCCCCATATTTTTGCCGTGGTTTCATTTACAGTACTGTACTGTACTGCGCCGTAGCTTGGTTTAAGCACAAGTAACTCGCTGATCGAGGAAACGATTGAATTGCCCCTATTCCTAGTTTGTTTCACAGGGAGACTGAGCACAACGCGATTTCAGGTATTATGACATTTAGCGATAAAGAAAGTCTCTATCAAGCATTAATTAGATCCCCCAAGTGCGCACTGTTAAAAATCTTCACGATGGTTTCATATCTACGACACGCACTACAACACGGAACTTTTGGATTAGGAGAAGCTCTGTTTGAGGAATGTTGGGGGATATGGGAGTTGAAGCAGTGTGTATGAGCGAAAGGTTAGGTGCAGTAGAGATGTTTTGGGAACATTTAGGAATCGCACTAGGCGGTACTGAAGGTTTGGAACTAGTAAATGCCCACTCTTGGCAGCACGTGAAAGCGGTGTTAAGCCATCTCTCCTGTGTGAACCAACGTGCGCTCCATTTAGCGCCATCTTCAATGGACTAAAAGAACCCATATCAGCTCAGACTCTAACAAAAGGACCAAAATTGCCTCTCCTAAAGGAACAGCGGGGTGAGCTTACAGTGGATTTTTAGATGGCCAAAAAGTAATGGATATTTTCTTTGGGTCGGGTGTTCACAGAGGAACTTATTGGTACTCGTTCGACGGGTTCACAAAGGTTCACAATAGCAAAGAATAAAAGGGGAGCAATAAAAAAGAAAGCGATTCTCGTGATGTTGGTGTTCGCCATTCCTCATCCAGAAGGATGTTGTTGCTTCCCTAGTCCTCTCTCTCGTCTCTTATAAGCAGTGGAGAAAGCCGGTCTCTGAAAGGTTGTTTCCCCACCAACCCTCCCAACCGTAGTCACCTATAAAAACCCTATGGAATGCCAACGAAAAGCAATCACACAAATTCGGATATTAACTATGCCCTATAATCGACTTCTCTACCTCACAGTGCCCTGAATCGGCGAGAGGGCTTAGTATTCGCCCACGGGTATGATATCTACCGTGTAGGGTCCATATCCACTCACTCGATTGGGGCAACCCTAACTCACTCATGCCTACCTGGGAGGTTCGCAACTGCCTTCCTTTGTACTGTATCATACCTTCCCATCTTCTTCCCCTCCTCCCCGCTCCTCTTCCTTCTGGTGTTAGTGAACTGCTTCGGTCTTCCTCTGATCAGCTCACCCCGCTCCCAGAACCCGTACACTGTCAGTATTCTTTTCCCATTTTTATTTCATTTTTTCACCCCCATGTTCTCTTCTCTCCACCACCGGAGATAAAGAATTTCTAACGGCTGTTCCAGGTTAAGAGAGCAAGAGCATCCCACCTCAACTCACCACTTATCCTCCTTAGCGACAGCAACAACAAACCAGTATTTCCAACTACTTTTCCTCTCTCTCTCTTTTTTCTTTCTATTCCTCTTTCAATCTACATTTTCTTCTATTTCCGTAATTCAATCATGTCCTTCGCTCCTCAAGCTCCGGCTACTTATCAGGATCCCGGAATGAGCGCCGCTTCACAGCAGCAAGAACAACAACAACAGCAACAGCAGTATGCTCTCACCTCTTCTTCTGCGGCTGGTCACCAGCTGCTTCCTGAGGCGCTCCAGAGGTTTTCCTTGGTTGGAAAGGTAGCCGTTGTCACTGGGTTTGTTTCCCTCCCTTACCTGTTATTTCCCCGCCTCCCCCTCCCGCCAGCCTGCGCATGGTTGGATTGGGTTAGGTTGGGGTGCAAATGGGGCAGTTTTGCTCATTTGGAGGTCTTCTATCCTTTTAGTGGTGCGCGAGGTTTAGGATACAATATGGCAGAGGCTCTCTGTCAGGTTGGCTGCAAGGCGATTGCCATCATGGATGTTTTGCAGGAACAGGGTGACGAGGCCGCCGAGACTTTCAATAAGAAGTATAATATTGCTGCTGCGTTCTACAAGGTGGATGTTCGTGAAGAACAAGCTGTTCGTGATGTTATCCAGAGTGTATAGTCCTCTCGCCTAACCTTAATTGGATGATTGGCGCTGATTTCTTGTGGATAGATCGCTCTGGATCTTGGAAGCGTTGATGTTCTCATCTGCTCTGCAGGTATTGCTGAGTGCGTTTTCGCCAACCGATTGGACTCTTAACAAATTACTGACGTGCTCTTCACTAGCTCCAATATCCCTGCGGAAACCTACGATATCGGGCGGTTCCGTCGTCTGATCGACATCAATCTCACTGGTACATTCTTATGTGCACAAGCCGCCGGAAGGAAAATGATCGAACAGGGAACCGGAGGTTCTATCATCTTCATCGCTTCCATGTCGGCGCATATTGTCAATTGGCCACAACAGCAGAGTTGTTACAATGCCTCCAAGGCGGCTGTCATGCAATTGGGCAAGTCGCTCGCGGCCGAGTGGGCTCCTCACAAAATTCGCGTTAGTAAGTAATTCGCATGATTGAATCCATTGAACTGTGTTGGAATTTGGGAGATAACTGTGTTGAAATAGATTCTATCTCGCCCGGTTACATGGATACCGCTTTGAACCGTGTCCCGGCTCTTGATGCCCAGAAGAAGATGTGGTGCTCACGCACACCCATGAACCGTCTCGGAAATGTCGACGAATTGAACAACACTGCCATCTTCCTTGCATCTGATGCGTCGACCTTCATGACCGGGTCTGACATTGTTGTCGATGTAAGTTTTCTCCATCCGGCCACCTGCTACCCAGTACTTACAAGACACAGGGTGGTTACTGCGTGTGGTAAAATGCATGTGTATCATTTCCACCTTTCGTCTGTTCACACCTGTGCCTTTGGGGTTTTTATATTTCATAGTGTTTTAACTTGGCGACTTTCATTCTGTTGCCTGGACTTGCGCACGTGGCAGGTTCAAGCCCATGACAGTAGGGTTTGTTACGCTCTGGGAACAGGGCGAGGGCGTACCGGCAGAGATTCTATAGTCACCTAGGTTCTTTTTGTTTCTTTCCCTTTTGCGTCTTCTGACCAGTGTTCCCAGCGGGGCAGTCCGTCCGCCCGGATCCAGGACGAGGACGGACGACATTTTGTCGTCCCGTCCAGTCCTCCAGCCAAATTGCCCAACAATTCCAAGTGGTGGACGTCGGGTCCCACAGTCCCCCACCGTCATAGTAATCCCTATAATCTCTCATATCGGGCATTTGATTCTTTGCGCCAGGATATGAGTTCCGAAACGAAACGCCAACAATTTATTGTTGTAAGAGCGGGATATGAGAAAAATGGGCTGGAACGATGAAGAAGCACAAAGAAGTCAAGGATGGAACAGCTGTATATTTTCCGGAAACGTGTCTCGCTTACTTGTTCTAACTACGACAAAACAGAGTTTATATAGACAATACGATGAGCTTTCCAATCTCCTCCGCTCGTGGAAATCCTCTGTTCCGCTCAGTATCCCGATCCATCCTTCGCTTTACCCTCCGCGGGTTTCCGGCCATATGTGCGACTCCGTATTGATTCGTTCCTCCCCTTGATTGATAAAGTCTGACAAATAAAACTAATAAAGAGAGACTAACAAGATAGGAAAAGTACAGCGGGAACTTGTCCTTGTGTGGAGAGATCGCCTGTGACTTTCAACACAATTAAGGCTACACAAAATAGCAAACCCAATTTCCACTTCCTCCCTCACTTGGATAAGAGCCCCGGGCCATTTTTGGAGTCAAGAGGCCACTCGGCCCACTACTCAGGATACTCCCAGTCGGACTGCTGCGATGACGAAGGGACACATCCATATCCTCAATTGGGCCGAGGTCTGGAATTTTGAGCATACCTGGAACTGTACTAACATCAAAATCCAAATGGTTTCTTGAGATGCGGAATTCTCAAGTGGAATTAACATACCGGATAGAGATTGTGGAAAATTTGGAATCGAGATATGAAAAATAGTTGAAGTCAAACTTTGTAACGAATTTCTATATCAAGCCGATTTTGCAATTTGTATTAACTTTAGATACTATCTTCTATTTTAAACCATCGCCGACTTTACAGCCTTATTCTTATCAGTATCTGATACCATCCTAACATATTCCCTCAATTCATAATTCCATTCGATCTTTGAAGACTATTGCTGATTGGACTCCGTAATTATCTAATACACTAATCGAGTTGATATCGGACTCCGGGTATAATTATCATCCACACGAACCCACCAGTACTGACTGTTTCGCGTCTTTTATTCCAGTCAGCGCTATTCACCGGCAGTTCCCCACTGTCGCCTACGGTCCCCTACCGTCTCCCCCCATTCCCTGCAATTCCCCACTATCCCTACCATCATCAGCCATCCCTGGCATTTCTTTATAGGTACTGCGGTTGCCCACCGTCACCGGTCGTCCCCCGCGGTTGACTACAATTCCCATAACACAACCGCAGTCTTGATACACACCCTACATATTAGTGTCACAGATTGCCGGGCCGGTCGTCCTCGCCAATGACCGCCGTTTTTAGATTCCGCAGACGAGGACGGCAAATATTTTGCCGTCCGGTCCGGTCCCGGGCTCTTGGCAGTCCGTACTCCGGGCCTTATGGGGCCCCTGGACCCTTGGGAACACTGCTTCTGACTCTGCCCTCCTTTCGTCACTCTAGAATTGGTTTAAGCGTCCCGGGATACAGGTTTTGCATTGGCTTCCCTCAGTCTAGAGAAATTATTTCCTTCCTTTCCTTTCCTTTGAGCTTCTAAAACCTACACTCTATTTCTGCTCATTCATGTTCTAATAGAGTCCGTCGCGAATATAAAAGGGAAGGGATGTAGGAAGGGAGGGCCGTAGTCTTTTCTTTGCTGCAATATATAAATTATCCAACTTCGATCTTTATTATATACCATGTTCAAGCGTTGGATGCAACACGGTGCTGACAGCGATGGTGGTAAGGCTGGGGAAGGCGTCCGAGGGTTTACCGTAGTTTATTTTGCTCAGCTAGGGCCGTGCAAGGTATGCAGGGAAAGGAACACATGAAAGTCAGATCAAGTTTTTTTAAAAAAAATTTAAATTCCCCCTTTCATCCTACCTGCTTGGTTCGTGATCAATGTCAGTGTTGGAGGGCTTCTGAACGGGCTTGAAGTAGATGGCGGCAAAGTGTCTGCAGGGTAAGGTAAGGCTAGTGGTGTTGGTCTGTTGATCTCCCTTGCGTTGGGTCAGATATCCACTCGTTCTAGGGGAATCTTCACAACCTCCGCATGTCCAATCCAGACGGCCCATAATAGTTGAGTGTGATTATATCTCTCCACCCTATTAGGATTGACATCCATTCTATCCACTGGAATGGTGTCTACTCCCTCATTCCCATACTTAATGGCCAACGAGGGAGGCATTTTCCCATTTTTGTGGCTCCCGTAAGGACTGGCACTAGTCCGTTCTAATACATCTCTTGGTCAATATCGAGAGATGCTTTATTGGGGAGGTTGCCTTAATGCTGGGATAGGCTGATTGATCAGGGTTCCGAATGGTTGGCGGAAGACAGGACTGGACTAGCTAGCGCGGCCGAAGGTCAAGTCTAGTCTAATGGTGGAAATTAGACCGACCGGAGAGTCAGGATTATTGAAACTGACTCGACGAGGACTAGTCCGACCGGGCCCACCAAGCAATAGGATACGCTATTTTTATCCCAGTATATTACGTTCGAATAAGGCTCTTCTTAATTAAACTTATTGTTTCCATGGATAATACGGTGGAGATGGTGCCTCGCTTAGATTAGGAGTGGCGAAAATAGATTCTTGAGTATAGAACTTTTCTTGGTATGCTAAGTGAGTGATATTGCATGACCACAGACCACAATATTCTGTATTCGATGCAACTTATCCATCGCGTAATTGCATTTCCACCGCATGCTCTCCTCTCCAGGATGCTCTATCAACTTGTATTGAGGGGCTGTTCATTTATAATGTGACAAGTGACTGTAAGATCCTACTATACAAGCCTTCCAATGGGTTAACCCGGCTCAAAAAAGGCCGACCCGACCCGGCCCAAGCCCAGCCAATGTTGAGCCCAACCCGGCCCAACCCAACAAAGGAAAGCCCGGGTTGACCCAACCAACCCAACGAACCCATTGGGCTGAACACCGGAGAAGTGGAGTAACCAGAATCAATCTGAATATATTAATACTAAACAATTGCGATACGGAATGAAAAATGAGAAATGAGAATGACTGAAATCGTGAGTAGAAAAGTATATGGTATGGGAAGGGGGTGCTTTCTTCAACATCAAGGTAAATGTTTAGGAGGATTGCCAACTACGGAGACACTCAGTTGACTGGATTGTCTCTGGATTGACTCGGAGAGAGTGGCGGTAGTCTGAAATTGTCCTCTTGGCTCCGGAAAATATACGCTCTGGTTCCGATGACATCGCTGGAATTTATAGTAGTGAAATTGCTCATGTTGCTAGTACCGGATATTCCTTTTGTTGGCGATCCTCTAGCCACCAACTACCAAAAGATCAGTAATTTACCCGGGCCTTTGGATATTTGGGATTTCAAGTCTGAATTAAATCAATTGAAGTAAGAAAGAATGTAATACATACTGTAGAGGATTTTCAATACTTGTTTCCGGTGATACGAACAGATGTGGACGATCAAAAGCTAAAAATCGAGGTGAAACATTCATTGGGTTCGTTGGGTGACCCGGGCCGGGCCTGAGGGGGCCCGGCCCGGCCCAGGGAAGCTATTGAGTGAGCCCGGCCCAATGAACCCGGCCCAGCCCAACGAAAGACCCGGGTTAACCCAACGAAGGCCCAACCCATTGGAAGGCTTGCTACTATAGCTATACTTCTATTCTTAGCGAGTGTTGATAAAGACTGGTCTGGGACTAGTCCAAACCGGACAGGACCACCCGGCTTAGTCGGGTCTAGTCATTGACATCAACCAGGACTGACTAGCCTGGTCCTGCCTCTAAGACTCGACCGGTCGGACTATTCGGAACCCTGGTAGTGTGTTTGGTACTGAAGTTATTCGAAGCAGGAATGTCTGGGATGGTTTAGCAATCGGAACAAGGGAATAGAGGAGGTTATGAAAAAAGGTTTGCTAAGGGTTGGAACAGGTCAATGTCGCACTATGATGATTAGGAAACAGAAAGCGGTCCCAGGACTGTTGAGGGTTGCAGAAGATGAGAGAAACGGTGTAAGACGGTGGGGCTGTTGGGTGTATGGACCTATCGTTTGTGAGGTGAGATGTTCGTTGTATTCTAGTAGTACAAGAGAGAACACTGTTTAAGGAGAAACACCCGTGCTAAGCCCACTCCTTGACAACCAATGATAGACCTAAACGAAAATGTAGAGAAGCCCTAGACCAACCCATTGACATGACCTATGTGGGTAGCCGTATCTGAAAATATCATAGAGCTAACAGCGCTAAGAGGGGCCAGGAAAGAGGGACTTGAACAAGAGACTGAGAGTTTCAGGGAGGTTTGAAAGGGGTGTGTTGGTGGAAGGTGAGGCTGAGAGGAGACGGGAGAGACTGCGGGTGATATTGCGGCACAAGAACTTTTCTATGTGGTCGGGTTCGTGTATATAGAGGATACCGCAGATGGGAAGGAAACAATAAGGAGCCCAAGACACGCTCTACGGAAGATACCTTAAATTTGTCACCTCCAAGTGCCTGCCTAGCTCAATCGGTTTCAGTCGTCGCTCTGGATATGATATCCACATGAGGGGTTCTCTATCGACCCCCGATTTCACCCATTCTATGACTTTATCCGGATCAGGGTTGGCATGTAAACATCCCCCCATTCCTTTCCCTTTGGTCATCACTTCAAGCTTTTTCCTTCCTTAGTAGATTGTCACCTCCCCCAGAATTTCCCCAATATTTGGTGAAACTAGGATGGATCAAGCATAGTGATGGACACTATCACGATCAAGCATATAATGGGGGGCATGCTCAATCATGATCTAATCATGAGGACCCGGGCCCATGATCGAATGATCTAACAAACCCGCCGAAATGCAAGGGGATTCTACTCTATAATACTAAAAAATGGTAGGAGGGCTTCTGATTTGACTGGGAAAAGGATAACTATATAAAATATAAGTCTCAATTATGGAGAGGAAGGAAAGCAATTCTCGGTTGAATAACTGTAGAAAAAATATGACAAACAGAAAGAAAGTACCGTACGATAAAATTATAATATTAGTAAAGTACGGTGACTGTGTGAACCAATAAAACAACCCGCGCTGGCTCATCCCTAGTACCTCCGCGCACTGTATACAATTGAAGCACCCGTTAAACTGTCCCCACAGCTCTTCTAGTGGGTAGGTAAATACATATATTGGGAGCGCAATTAGAGAGGGGATAAAAATAGTGAAGAAATTGGGGATTCTATTGCGAAGCCCACCGATAGAATAGAGCGATGAAATACATGCGGCAGGAGTGTTAAGGATCGAGCCAGCCACGAGCGTAGGGTTGATAAATTGGAAATTCGAGGAATGGGGGGACGATGTGAGCTTTGGTGCTGAGCATCAAAACCTGTTGTTCCTTTTGGAGGGGTGTTGACCCGGATCGGACGGCCCGGGGGACGGGAGAGCTGTGGATTTGTCGCCATCTTGCTGGGGAGTTGGATTTTTGTGTTTAGATAGTAATTCCACAATGGCATGGTGTCCATTTTTCTGAGCTCGCGAAAGTGCTGTTTCCCCAGCGAGATCTACGGTATCGGAAATAATATCCACTCGCTCCAGCAGCATCTTCACAACTCCTTCACGGCCTTTGCACACGGCTTCAGAGAGAGGTGTTTTGCCACATTTAGCTGCGATGTTAGGGTCGACACCGCTCTGATCAAGTAGCACTTTCACGACTTCCTCTTCCCCCATATTGGCGGCTTTGAAGAGAGCCGTCTGGCCCCTATCGTTTGCGGTATTAGGATTGACCCCCCCCTGTTCCAACAGTATTTTCACCACTCCTTCTTCTCCCCACATAGCGGCGCTCGATAGCACTGTGTCGCCCCCATCCAACCTATCGTTGGGGTTCACCTCTCCTCGGCCTAGCAGCATCTCCACCACTCGTTCATGCCCAAGGACGGCAGCTCTGTAAAGAGGGGTTGCGCCTTCTTTATCTATATGGTTGGGGTTGACATCTTTACGCTCAAGCAGCGTCTGCACCACGCCCCCCGTCCCATAAAACGCGGCCACAGTGAGCGGTGTTTTACCTTCATGATTCGCAGTATTGGGATAAATGTCACTCCGTCCTAGTAACATCTTCACTATCCATCCATGCCCCTCGTGGGCCGCTATGAAGAGCGGCGTTTCTTTAAAATTGTTTGCGGTGTTTGGGTTGACATCAGCTCGTTCCAGCAATCTCTGCACGATTGCCTCCTGTCCATTTTTGGCCGCGATGAAGAGCGGTGTTTGATTATATTGGTTTGTAGTGTTGGGGTTAACATCGGCTCGACCCAGAAGTATCTTCACAGCTCCTTCATGCCCCATGGACGCTGCCATGAACAGTGGGGTCCGACCGTAGATGTCTAGGGTGTTGGGTTTAAGATCCGCTCGGTCCAGTAGCACCTTCAGGACTCCCTCGTTTCCCTCCATGGCGGCCTTGTAGAGTGGAGCTTCGCCCATATAATCCGCAGTGTTGGGGTTGACATCTGCTCGTCCGAGTAACATCTTCACGACCCCTTCATGTCCCCAGCCAGTACCCGCGAGGAGTGGTGTTTTACCGCACCTAGTAACAGTATTTGGGTTGGTATCACCCCGCTCTAGTAGCATCTTCACGACCCCAATATGTCCCTTATAGGCTGCTCTGTAGAGAGGTGTTTCGCCAAAAGAGCAGGCTGAGTTTGGATTGATATCATTCTGTTCAAGTAACACCTTCACGACTCGTTCATGCCCCTCCTCAGCGGCTTCCCAGAGCGGAGTTTGGCCAAATTCATTCCCAGTGTTGAGGCCGACATCCCCTTGCGCCAGTAGCATCTTCACAACTCCTTCATGTCCCTCGAGGGCTGCCATGAGCAGTGGTGTCCGGCCATTTGCATCAGGAGCGCTCGGGTTCATATCGTCTCGTGCCAGCAACAACTCGACCACCGCCTCATGCCCACCCTTGGCAGCCCATGAAAGTGGCGTCAAGCCCTTCCTCCTGTTGGAACTAACGTCCGTTCCATTGAGAACCATCTTCAATGGACTGAAAGAACCCATATCAGCTCAGACTCTAATAAAGTGACCAAAATCGCCTCTCCTAAATGAACGGCGGGGTGAGCTCACAGTGGAGTCGTAGATGGTCAGAAAAGTAATCAGTGTTTGCTTTTGGGTCGAGTGTTCACTGAGGATATAGGCACTAGTTCGTGGGGTTCGCGAAGGTTCACAATAGAAAAGAATAAAAACGGAGGAATAAAAAAAGGAGCTGATTCTCGTGCTGTTAGTGTTCGCCCTTTCTCGTCCAGAAGGATGTCGTTGTCTCCCTAGTCCTCTCTGTGGTCTCTTTTAAGCAGTGTGTGGGTAGAGAAAGCCAGTCTCTGAAAGGTTGTTTCCCCACGAACCCTCCCAACCGTAGTCACCTATATAAAAACCCTATGGAATGCCAACGAAAAGCAATCACACACAAATTCGAGTATTAACTAAACCCTATAAATCGACTTCTCTACCCCACAGTGCCCTGCATCGGCGAGAGGGCGTAGTATTCACCCACACGTATGATATCTACCGTGTAGGGTCCATATCCACTCTCTCGATTAGGGCTACCTTAACTCACTCATGTCTACCTGGGAGTTTGTCAACAGTGGTGTTGGACTGTTGATATCCCTTGCGTTGGATCAGATATCCACTAGTTCTAGGAGCACCTTCACAACCTCTGTGTGTCCATATCTCCAGTTCCAGGGCGGAAAAGAACTTGGCAAAAGCAGCCTCCACAAAATCATTGCCCTACATCTGCTGCTAAGTATCACGCAATATCTTATCCAATCTGTTAGGTTCTCGATACTCCCCGCGTCCACGCAGGGTAATCCACCGCCCCCCCCCCTACCCCCCAAAAAACAAAAACAAAACAAAACAGGGAATGTTTAAATGCGATCCGTGGTGATAGCGCCAGGGTATTTGCAAAATCAATCAGTCTTCCGAGTGTGGAAACGCAGCGACCAAGAACCAGAACCTACAAAAAGGGGAAACCGGAGATAGTGTTTTGGAATTCTCCACGAGTGGGATTGCACATTTTCAACTGGCTGCGGTTACCAATGGCTGCGAGGAAGGTTAAGCCATCTCCTGCGAAGTATCCTGGCGAAGAGCCTTATCCATGTATTCCATGTGCAATACAAGTGCCGCATAAGCACCAGTACCCGGGCGCGGGGATAGAATCAGCATATTATTGGAACAAAAGAAACAGAACCTGGGGCACCCCGCCACCGGTATGGGGGTGAAGGGTAAGCCTACCCAAGTTCCCCAACTCACCCCAGGGCCCTTTCAACTCAGACATCGCTTTATTGTCTTTTTGTATGAGAGTGCCCTCTAGGAAGTGCAGTGTTCGCAGCCGTCCAGGGGACCGGCGGGGCCCCGCGGGGGGGCTGCCAAGAGCCCCAGACGGGGCGGGACGGCTAGCTGTAGTCCGTCCGGGGCGCTTTAAGGGCAGGACCGCCGTCTTTAAGCAGGACGGCGGGCCCTACAGGGTGAGACATGTTAGTGCAGGGCAGGGGGATGGACGGCAGGGGACGGCCGGGGACAGGTGGGGGCGATCGAGGACAGGTGAGGACGGCCGGGGATGAGTGAGGACGGCCGGGGACAGGTGGGGACGGCGGGGGACGGCGGGGGACGGCGGGGGACGGCACGAATGATGTCTCATGATGCTATATGATTGGTTCGGAGGTGCATTATTTCAACTTCGGCTAGTACCGGAGGCCCAAGCGCTGGACTACAGTCCCCTAAGTCCGTTCGGTCCTAACCTTCCCGGGCGTAGCCCGTCCTATCACCCCAAAAAATACGGACTATGAGCAGTAGTCCGTCCCGTCCTACTCCGAAGACGGACGGACTGGACGACTGAGAACACTGAGGAAGAGGTCGAGGAATTGTATCTGGTGGAAAGCATAATGCGATAACTGGAGGAATGATGTACAGGATCCCGCTTTATACCTACTTCTTTCCGACACCTGTCTTTATACACATAGTCCCATTTGAGAGGGGAAATGTACATCGGAAAAATTATTTCACACATCTATCTTTATAAACAATCCCGCCGGAGCATGAAAAACAACATCCAGAAACCACCCACTCTTGCAATCATACAAAATGCGAGCCCTCAGCCCCAACCAGTTACCTGCTAAAGTCACTGGAGACAGAAGACCACGAAAAGGATGATCCACAAGAACAGGATTGTGGAACAATACACGAAAAAGTATAAAGTCACATGCGCTGACGCTCTCCAATTTACCCCAGGCGTGGGGCCATGGGGCAGCGCATCTTCCTCTTGATCATGGCCATGGCCCACATGACAGCAAAGCCCACTAGGGACATGATGAAGAAGATGAAAACGACGAGCAAGAGTCCTTGGAAATATGGAGAAATATATTGTCCACCTGACTGCTGCGCTTTCATGAGGGGTTCCTGATCTCCGATTGGTGTATTGGTTAGGACTGCAGGGATCCTCGCTATAGAAGGAAGAGGACGGGGCATGATAATAGAGCGTTTGCGGCTATAATTCCACCGGTTTGACACCAATTCCTCATACTGGCCGGTGTTCTGCAGATTGGAAATTTCCAAGCAGGGATTGTTCTCGGGTCTGGGGGGTTTCAACTCGAATCCAGTAGGCTCCTCTGATGGTGCCGTTTTGGAGGGAGAGAAAATCGGGTGACTGGGGGGTTGGGGCTTGGGCTTGGAAAAGAGGTTAGGAAGAAGTAGTAACGGGGCCATTGACATAGTCTTGACTTTTACCAATAGAAGCAGGAGTTACTGATTCAGTTGTGGTGGGGGAAATTAATGTAGAAAAGAAGTGTATTAGAGGAGCAAGGGAGTGGTATATATATCATTAAAGAGAGTGTTGTATTTTAGGGGGCTCTCAAAGACGCCACATCTCCCTTGTTCGGCGTACCAGTGCTGTTCTGGCGGTCGGTGGTAAGTTTGAAGAGTTTTGCTGGCATGAGGAAGATGTAATTTTAGCAATGAAATGCTGGGCTAGACCGATTTGTCACTGTGGACTGCTTTTCCATTCCGGAAGTACCTAGAGGTCTTGGCGTTCCCTGGCATAAAATGGCGGAATGATTTGTTGGCCCCCCGAAATTAGTGGTGTTATGTTGTTCCTAACTGCAAACCACCTACGCCCGCCACTCCCCTAGGACTTGAACCGCATCCTTTCCTTCACCAATAAATGCCGGGTTGGAACAACCCATTACCAATTGGGCAAAGCACCCGGGACATACCCTCAGGGCACAAGTAGGGATTCGGAGGACGTCGGGAAAAGGTATAGCCGGGTACCTGGGTAGCGCGGGGTCATAGCCCCACCACAACGGGTCCGTGGGATACGACCAACATATAGAGGCTCCAATCCTCCTCCCTAAACGCCAGATCCCCAAGCTTTCTACACCTCTCTACATCTCGCGTTTTCGTTTCCTGCGTTTTCGTTTCCCACCCACCACCCCTTAGTTCACAACAAGCGCCCTCATTGTCACCTTGGGATGGATCGGTGCCAACGATCTCTTGCGACAAGGGCAGCGACACTTCTTGCAATGCCTCCGACAGTGGAACATCACTACCGGCAACATGGACTGTACATAGCTTGGTTGTCCTTGGTTGGGTCTTCTTGATTCGCTTGTTTTTCCTTTCTTCTCTTTCTCTCATTAGTTGTTATCTAATATATATTTCGCTTGGCTTTGTAAAATTGGTTAGCGTCTATTGCCTGTTCAGATGCATAATTCACGCTACACACACACCTAATTTCGACACAATGCCTGAGTTAGACATATTTTGCCTTTCTTTTTCCATGCCCCACGACATTTCCAACGGTGCTTGTAGGGTGACTACATAATCTAGAAGGGTTCCATAGGCAGCAAGCCAAACCTACTGTAGACCAAAAGGGGGAACATAGGACTAACCAATTTCCCTGATTGAGATACCGATAGCAGCAGCCTCACTCGTCGAAATTGTGAGAATTTGAAGCTAATTTTGTTAGAAAGTACCCTCGTTTGTATCGAAAATCCTTGGCTTTTAACAACCAACCGAGCACCATAAACAATTTTATTATTATGAGTTCTGGATGGGAGAAGAAAGCGCTGAGTAGATGAAGAAGTACAAAGAAGTCAAGAGAGAGAAGCGTGAGTATATTGATCGGAGGCGTGGCTATCTTGCTTACTCGTCTAACTATGGTGGAGTATAGGGTTTATATAGACAATACAAAGAGATTTTTCTACCATGTTCACTCCCGGAAATCCATCCGGATATACCCAGGGCGAATGCAGTTCCATTCCCTTTTCCGTCAGCCATTCTTGCCTATTCACCGGTTTCCTGTTCGGTTTCTGTCTCCGGTTCCTTGTCCGGCCATTACCGGCCATCCGAACTACCCTATAGTATACCATCAAGGTACATCCGCTCCTCCTCTTGATTGATAATGAGTGACAAAGGAAACTAACAATTAACAAGCAATAATATGCGAAAGGGTGCAAAGGAAAAATGCGTCAGCATGGAGTGATCGCCGGTGTTCAACAAATATATCTAAAAATCAAAGAATAATGATAAAAATATGGAATGAGAAATTGAACACTCTGGATATAGCGGGAGATTAGGAAACAATTTCGTTCACACAATTGACATAGTGGCAGATCTTGATAGCTATGTTTTAGCCAAGACTTTAGTAAATAACCCCTCTGGCTATTGCTATTCTCTCTAGTCCTTGCCCTCTAATAACAGCGGTAGAATTCCTTTTCGGCCTTCATGGGGACATGTCAGTGGGCTGCAAGCTCTTGGGGCCTCCCTGGAAGCTCAGCGTTGGCATGTTATCAAGGTCAATTATAGGAGCGACTATCACTCTAACTATTTGAATTCTCAAGATTGCATACTGTTACGTTTTTATTTTGGCTTTCTTATTTTATAGTTTTTTTCTTATCTGCAGATAACTTGGGCTTGATGTATTGCTAGTCACGATCTCGGAGTTAAGGGTTGTTGCGCTTCTGGCGGGGGGGAGGCTGTCTGGGGCTTGGCAGACAGGGGTGGTGTATTAGTTAGGTTTTCTTCTCTCACGCCATCTTTTTTTCTTCCTTCTTTCTCCAACCAGCGAGGTCGAGCGCAACGAAGTGGATTGTGAGAGCAGCACAACGGAGGAACCGTTTGTTTGCAGTTTGTGTGAAAGGGAAGTGGGCTTGGGTTAGTTAGGATTACTTTGTGGCGGGAATTTGTTTCTCTTTTGCGGTTAGGTGGTTTGGTTAGTTTAGAGAAGTTGAATAGATTGAAGATTGTGCTGTTTACATTTCTACTTGGAAGTTCGTGAAAGTGATAGTAGTTTTTCTGTACTTCCGCCGTTTAGAAAGTAGATACACTGAACCCAAAATTCTTTGTTTTCAATACCATCCTCCTCCTTCTAGTCAGAATGGACTCCCAAGCAGTCCGGGGAGAAATTCCTTATCAGAGACAGCCTCCCTATCACTACCTGCAGCTTCATATATTAAGTGGTGGGTTGCTGGGGGTTATTGTGTTGGTCAGAAAAAAGGACAAATTTGTCCCTTCTGCGAACGATGGCATAAGGGACTAGTGTAAAGTCTTCGCACACACCAGAGTGGCTTACTAGCTAAAATCTAGAATAATTTTAGAGTCTGAAGTGTTGGAGATTGGCGATTTTAGGCTGCTCACCACATACACACACTTTCGTTCTTGCATAAAGTGAAACGCATCCACGATATTGTTAACCAGGTGGTTGCTTCGACAGCGTTCCACCGCTATTAGCTTCCGACGATCCAATTCCACCACCCTGCATACCTGATGGAACACCATCAAACACCGATCGACTGACAATGAAACACGAACACAGTCAATTGCCGAACATCTACCGTACCCTCGGCCATGAACTCGATCCGAGGCATCTGGCATAACTGTACCCTCGGCCAAGGAGCTCTTACCTCGGAAGTGTTATGGCCAAGCGAAACAGAAGGACAATCTAGAGATGGAAAGTGGGAGAAGAATCCGGCATGCGCAGGAAGTATGCCGGGGAAGAAAGTTCTCTGTTGATAAGGATATAAGGCTGTCTGTTCTTCCCTTTGTTTGTTTAGTAGTTTATCTCACTCATCGCATCTTTCTCTCACAGTTCTACAGTCATCACTTGTCTTGTCAAGGTCACTCGTTCTTGCACACGATCTCTTTACTCTTTGTTTTTCGCTGATATATTTTGTCTATTATCGTTGTTCGTATCAATAAAAGCTTTGTGTTGCTCGGTAACTTAGGATTGGATCCACTGCGCCTAACCACCCGATACTTGTTCAAAACGAAGTCGTGTGTGCAGTAGAGACGTCTGTTCCTTGTATCAGATTTATCGGATATGAGGATATCTCATGAACGAACCACGCCCAACAATTTAACATGCGTAGCATGAAAACCTCTGGGATTCCCAGGCACCTGTATATCCTCTAGCAAAGCCCCATGCTACTCGGCCACTCTCACTACTCCGAGTGATATGTTGTGAGGCCCTTGTGGCAGGCCTCATACTTCATGGGAATATTTACCATGCCACCGGCAGGTGCGTCGAGCGTAATGTATTAGGCTGCACCCAAGGCTGTGTTTTAGTAGAGTCTCGATTACCAGGGAGAACTCAGGTAGTGCTCAAGTGCTATTAGACCTTAGTAACCCAAGTCTCACTAAAGATATGAGCGTCAGTTAACGTCAGATCGCCAACCCTTACCGCTAACAATATTTTAGCGTCTCTTTCTAGCGAATTCATGCCTTATGAGTGGAAGCGCAGGAAAAGGATACCAGTATCATTGCAGTGGATGCTTCCCCTTCCAGCATTAAGTTTGAAATTAAGCCTAAGAGGCTCCTTCAATCATGTGGTGAGGACTCAAGCCTAGTTATTGGCCATTCCCGGTCCCGTGTTGGCCATAACAGTTTACCAAAGCATATCCGCGTAAGTACTCGAGAGTGCCTACAGTCCCTCGGCAAAAGTGTTCGTGATTCAAGACATGTCGCCGCTCGCGCCATTGGTGCCGGGCAACGCTGGTGGGTTGATGCCAGGCCAGCTTTGCACGGTCAAGAGTCCACAATCAATAGTTAGCATGTCCAATTTTTCAAAGCCAAGCAAGTACGTTGAGATAAAAAACCAATGAGAGAATGAAAATCCGATGACAAAGATATGAGAAAACCAAAGCTATCCAAGAAAACCTATTCTATCAATCAGCCATCTTCAATGTGTCCACCGTCGGAGGCGGTGGGGAAGGTGCCGCTGCCCTTGCGGCTTGAGATCGTTGGCACCGATTGATCCCTAGATGACAATGAGGGCGCCATGTGAGAGTTAGGGGTGGTGGGTGGGTGACAAAAAACGCGAGCTGTAACGAGCATGAAGACGAGAGTGCGAGTTGTAGCGAGCATCGAGCTTCCCCACTCCTAGGAGTTGGTGGCCCTACATGGGCAGGTAGCTCTCCGGTCCGTGCATAGAGAGCTATGACTGCTAAGCAACCGGGCTAACCTTTCTCCGAAGACATCCATTCCATTCCCTAGAGCTTTGCCGAATTGGCAATGGGTTGTTCCAACCCAACATCTATAAACCAGCCTCTGCCGTTAGTATTACTACTATGATGTTTGACATACTTCGTCTACATTTCCTGCACAGCGACCAAGTCGTAAGCGAATCCTCCCTCTCTACGGTCATCGGCTAGACTATCTATTTTCCTATGTTAATATCAACAACACCCTATGTTAGGCAATATCATGATACCAGACTTGGCGTAAAATCTCTTGACATCCACCGCCCCCGCCACCCCGATATTCTCCGGCCCAGGAACAGAAGTCTCTAAGATCATTAGCACCGTGTTCGCAACGATCAGTCCATCCGCCTCGGGGGTAGGGAGGAATAACTATAGGCCATAGCCCATCATTGGTAGGGCGGGTTGGTGCCCTACGCCTGGCAGCCGAAGGCGCGGACGGACTGTATGCTCGGGGGTCCAGCACCATCCAATAAACCTTGATAATTCTCCTCGGATCCTCGCGCTTCCCCGTCACCTCTCATGTTATGCCACCCAAGTGTATCATAACCCGGACACGACTCTAGGCCCCCCGGCCCTGCCCAGCCCAACCCAATCCCCGCCTGGGTGAACCCAAGCACCGTGGAGTAAACTGGGAGACTCTGCCTTCTCAAGTTCGTACATAGCTACCCGCGCTATTACGTATATCCGGTAAGCTAAAGTGCATACCAAAATTAAAGGCCGGAAGCAAATCATTTTTTCTTAAACTTAGAAAAACCACAATCTCTTTTCCTCCCCTTAAGACCTTCTATTCTTGTTTAAGAAAATCTCAAGCGATAATAGTCCATGCGCAGTAGTGTAGCCTGAACACTGCAAGAATTAAATGACAGAGGCTCAAAGCTAGCTAATAAGAAAAAAAGCATGAAAAAACGAAAAACAAAAACAAAACAATTACCCCCCCCCCCGGAAACGCCCCGCATTTCCACCACCAACGCAGCTCCATTCATATCCAAACCAAAAGTCAATCAACACGAGTGATATCCCATGACCTTGTCAAGCCCGCATATTACCAGGTGATTGACGAGGCAACTTTTCTCCATGTTTTTTCCGTATATGAGTTGGTAGGTTATCCTTCCTTTTAATCCCCTTATCCCCAGTCTTTTTGCACCCGGGAATTGGGCAGTCCACGCGTATGTTGAGATGCTTCGCATCGCGGTGGCGGTTCAAGGCCTGCTTGGTCGAAAAGGAAGATGGCCAGGTGCAACCTGGTTCCATGCAAGGGTAACTCTTCCTCTGGGAAAGTGTTCGTGGCCCACTATAGAATTGTTAGGGGGAGCGCACGAGAGGAAGAGTGGGAGGGTGTGGGTTTGAGGGAGAAGTATAAAAGAACCTGCTAATAGCGTCATTGTTCGAGTTGTACTGGCGACGGTTAGGAGTGACGCATGGATTTTCGCCTGGGGAGCCGGGAGGCTCAGCAATCGAGGGGTAAATAGCAGAGTGGTTATCGCGGGCGATATGAGCCACTAGTAGGCGAAGTGGCGGACCATTGACGGAGGAGAAACCATCATCATCGGGGTGGAGTGGTAGATCGCCAAGCCCTAGTGGTAGCGGTTGTCGGTTCCCGAGCTTGTCGAATGAGACTAGTTTGAACTCGGGCGGTGCAAGGGTGGTACTCGTTCTGCTAGTTGCGCGCCCTATCGGTGTGGCAACAACTGCTGGCCTAAACTTTGTTTCAGCAAAAAAAAACCTACTATACGCCTGATCCGCAATCAATCTTGTGCCTAGTGCAGTTATGTAATCTATTCCAAGAATGCCAAAATAAAAGAAATAGTACAGTAAAGCGGTCGAAAGTACCGTCAAGGCCAAGAGTTGACAGAGCTCCTGGGGTTCCCCTTATGACAAACTGGGCCTCCTGCAATTAGTTAACGTAACGAATGTCCACCGACGGGGTCTAAGATATATCGTGTGCGGAGTCTCCCTGCGACGGGCCATGACCGAGCTAGCTATGTACCCTACCCGAGAGCAAGGATAAGCCTATTAGTGGGACGGGGGATTACCTATAGCACACGTCGGATGTGGCTCTAGTGTCGTTTGGTGATCCAGGGGAGTACCACGATTAACAAGCGAAACTTACTGTAGGCTAGAAGGAGGGTGAGACTAACCAATTCCCCGCATTGAGATACTGGTACCAAGCAGCCCGCATGCCCGAATTGGGAAAATGCAGCCGATTTTGCGCCGTCGCTCCCACTTACCTGGTGTGGGGGTCTTTCACTAACAAACCATATTCAACCTTGAGGTGACCTAGCTCATCCCCCACTTCACAGGAATATTTACACTGCCGTCGGCAGGTGTAGTTGAGGCATGCGCCCTGCCCAGTTAAGGGTTGTGTTTTCCGGAATGTGGTGCGCTGGTTCCTTGGAATGTAAAATGATCGGTATCGCAGGCATTGGACCCAAGCGTCCAGTCAGCCCATCCTCGGGCCTAGGAGGGATGGGCGGGCAGGGGCCGCAGGTGCCTCAGGTGGCGGAATTGGTCGTGCCACTCCAGAGGATAGGGGCGCCCTGCGGGTAATTGGCTGGCCCTACAAGTAATTAGCGAGGACCACAGATGGCGGGTGGGGACTATAGGTGCCGTCCTGGAGTTACCGATCCGCAGAGGACTGCAGTACCTACCGTCACCCTCTTAGAGGGTAGTGTTTCCCAAAGGACGGGCGCTCTTGTGCCATCGTTTGAGACACATGCTTGAGGCTAGAGTCCAGTGGGTGACTACAGGGCCGCTTGAGATCACTAATTGTAGAAATGGTGGCTGGCATGGTGGAATGTATGGCTGGGCAGGGAATAACAGTGAGCGCATGAGATATGAGGGCTGGTGTGGGAGTGGATGAAACCCTCATGGCTGCGCTGGACTTGGAAGTTCGTATACATAGTCTGTTATGGGTGGTGCCTAAAGAGTGAATAGGCAAGTGCGACAAGACGAACGAGTACGATTCTATTTAGGGGTGACTTCTGATTTCATCGAGTCCACAGTGAAATATGAGTAACAGTAGGTGATTTCACTCGACGCTTGGTGTGCTTGCTCGGGCTTCGGTGGAGACCTTCAACGTTGTTTTCTACTGGTGAGCGAATTAGGTTTTGCTGTTTATTAACGAAAACATACCCTGTTCCAACCCCCATGCACCATAACCTAGTTCAAGTTAGCTACAGGCAAGAAGAAACACAGGAAACATAAGGAAATAATAGATGCCTCTTCTCTGCACAGTGGATCCGAAACCCCACGACGAGCAGTTATTTCATTTTGTGTTGGGTCCTCAAGCGTAGTTCCCCGTTGGTCCTTCCTGCGCCGCTGCCAACCATAGTCATTCGCCCGAGGGTTGCGCATGTACCAGTAAATTCTCAATAGCGCCAGCCGACCATCCTGAAAGCGGTTACTGTATTGACTCGTCCAGAGGTGATGCCTGATGTACGACACATAAGCTGCGAGCACTCCGCGGTGTAGTAAATTTCCAAGTCCTGCTGGTAGCGGTTCTGGCATTCCAAACTCCCCAGGTCAGACAGTAACCTATACTCGTGTGGTATAAGGGGCATACTCGTCCTAGGCAAGAAGTACTTGTAAGCGCGGCGTTGAGGAAATGCAAAATATCCCCGAAATACCCCCGAAGTGTCCTGTGTAATTCTCAATGCTTGGGTACTTCTTGCCTGGCGCAAGGGCTTCCTCAGCCAGTCGCGGGCTTTCACTCCTCCGCAGTTTCCAACCGTAGGGCTGTCAGTGAAACTAAAGAGAAAAAAAAACTTACGTGTAATTCATGATGGGTCTTGTGTGTGTTGTTGTAGTTGCGTAATCCGTCCCTGTCGTACAAAAATCGGGCGAGCCATGAACAGAACCTTCATCAGGCGAAGGGGGGGGGTTGAGGGTTTTTGACTGCTCCTCAAAAGGAATTGCAACTCTTCCAATTGCTTAAGGCAACTGATGTCACTTGAGAAGCCAGAAGCATATCGCATGCAGAGTCTCCTACAACGAACCATATTCGAGTATGCTATGTATCGTGTAGTACTAGCGTTCAAGGATAAAATAGGCTAACTACTCGTATTACAATGTCCTGACTTCCGCCAACACAACCGCTATTGCATATGGCCAAAAGGTTAGCCCGAGCCTCGGGTTTTAGTGATATGCAATAGCATTTGTCTTCAAAAAACCAAGATGCCATGAGCAGTGAGACAAAAATCCTGCACGTGGTGCTGGCACATTTCGAATGGGGTTTGTGGGGTGTTCACCCAATCAGGAAAAATATCACAAGCAGCAAGGGGAAACTGCGATAAACCGGAAGGGGGAGCACACGACTGACCAGATTCCCTCCGTGTTGTGCCGATACCAGCAACCCACTGGCCGAAATGCGAAGGATTCAGTTAATTTTTCCCCAATGTCTCAGACTTCTCGGATGCGGGGTCTCCCACCGACGAACTATATCCAACGGCTTAGGTTGGTAGCAAAGCAGGGAATAAAAGCCTAAGACATTGCCAAGGACCCAGCATGCAGTCTAGCCAAGCCTTGTGCGACTTGGCTAGACTAAAATATTCGAGAGAAGGCTACGACAAATAGGAAGCAGACACCAAACCTTGCAAGGCCTTTCGCCGTGCTCTTGGCAGGCCCATACGAGAGCTCATGTATTGGGTTGCGTCTCGAATCGTGTTTTCCTAGAGGCTCAATTGATAGACAAAATAGCGGACAAGTACGATCAGGGATTGTCAGCCCCGGCCCGAGGAGAAATATAAGCGACAGTATATGATTTCATTCCAGCCTGGGTGTGCCTACCTGGGCTTCCCAGAAGACTTTTAGCCCCGCTTGTTGGAAGTCTCTAGACTCTACTCCGCATGCTCGGGCCATACGACGCCTTCGTTGGTGCACCGGCCGGACTCGTGACTACCAGTGTTCATGCCGGATACAAGAAAACGAAACAGTCGTAAACGTCGGAGAGCCAAATGTAGCTGCATGGATGCGGTGGAGGCGATGGTAGAGCATGCATGCGTGTTATGGTATTATCGAGAAAAAGCTGAGGCCAGGACTCCAGCAACGTATCGGCCCGAGGAAGCCTTCTTGGTAAAGGCGCATAATTACTTTGAAATTACTGGCATATTAGTAATCGGAATCGGAAGTAGTGCATGAAACCATATTCTCATCCGACTAGGGGATAGTATTCGAGTAATAACTTTACTCTCGATCTGAAGGTGGTAGGTAGTGCCTATCCTCATGATCTACCATATTAACCGGGCTGTTTGTTATCAAAACCACTTTTCTCTCTCATGCGCCAACTGAGCCTTTGTAGGGAATTCCGCTAGGTGAGATTTGATGCTCGCCTATCGCGATATCACAACAGTGAGATGGTAGATACCCTAGTGCCACACGGCATATTCCCCCAATCGACGGCCTCCTAGGCCACCCGGACACCCCCCTCAGCAGGACAGCTAAACCCAAATAAGAAACCTTCAAGAAGTTGTTCTTGGTTTGATTGGATGAACTGCGGCTCCTGTGCCGATTGCCCGCCTGTTTCCCCACCCAAAATCCACCAATCAACATCTGTCAGGGTGAGGGGGTGTCGGGGTGGCCCGGGAAGTTATCTCTCCCACACCGTATCTCCGCTCTGAATCGCTGTCCAAACTGTAATAGGCCTAGCAGAGTAGATTAACGAGGTGACGAATACCAGTTAATGAGATCCGGTTAACTCAGCCTCCCCAAGCTATACTCCGTCTGAATAACACTATCCCTTCTCGGGATGCCATGCTTGGCCGGGGGGGCGTCCGAATCCGATCCCGGATTGTGGATTTAACGATTCGATACGGTCGCCGACCGTATTAGACAATCTAGGTAATGATCTTCTCTATCAGCGTTACACAAGGCTATCCTTTACCCCCCCAGCGATGTCTCTGACTACCGGATGGCACTTACTGTAACGTGCCCTGCGGAGCTTTGCTATTGGCAGGCTGGGCACGCGATATGTCTCAGGCCCCCAGGCAGACACTACCGTACGGTAATTGCATTGACTTTAACGAAGTAAACAAAGTACAATTCGATCCGCCCTTCTACTCTCTGCTCGTTGTATGCTCCACTCCCGGGTTTGATTACGTAACTACAACACGTAAAGATTCTTCGCGAATCACGTGCAAGCCCCTCTCCAGCCTTTGCTAACTGCTCATGAAAGACTGCTATGCTCGACTACGACAGCGCTCCGTTGTCCTGAACCTCACTCTACCGGGCTCTTCGTTGTCCCCGACAGTTCCTCAAGATTTGTGCAAGATACAAAGAAATTGCACCCCACTTTTACGGATTTTGCATGTTTTCGGACCTGATGGAAGATTAAAAATCTCTAACCCCCACTCACATAGAATGTATTCAGTATCTCCAACCTTCTCCCTATACCAGCCCGGAATCTAGTATCGCAGCTGCACCTGAGCACGATTGATTCCGTGCTTGTTCCACTTAGTAGGAATACAGGTCAAAATTTCCCCCGGTTCTCTCTACAGTCATCAAGGGGGATCTGGGCTGGCGACAAACAGGGATAAATCACAGGTAATTTTGTAACCCTAACCTTGACGATTTACTTTTTTTCGTCGCCCTCCTAGTTTCGTCGTTAGTACGGTGAAGACTGTATCCTCCTCACAACACCCTCTTGCCAGGAGTGCAGTTCCACCGCGTAAGGCCCCGCCACGCGATAAGCCCTGCCGCCTATCGCTCGGTCTCAGATCTACTACAGGCATCCAGAGGAGGGGGGGGCATCTACTGCTTTCTCGAATTGTTTCTCATTTTTAAGTTACTTGCGCACAGCTAGCTTAGCTAAGTTATGGTGCAATGGAGCTTGGTTTTTGTGTGCTTTTCCCTAATCAACAACAATATACAATTTGCATGAAAGTGGAAAGTGGTGTTGCGTGGAATTTGTTGGAAATCACCGGTGATCATTCCACACCCAAGTATTTTTTACCTGTTCGTACCTTTCCTATATTTCTTAGTTGTTAGTTACTAGTTCCTTTGTCAGTCATTATCAATCTCGGAGGAGGAGCGAG
>Ga0307509_10001044_pt1 | contig 47582 bp, 38 predicted proteins | sample 10_EM_MG_FD_202245 | JGI IMG/M metagenome (GOLD analysis project Ga0307509, IMG submission 202245) | Populus trichocarpa ectomycorrhiza microbial communities from riparian zone in the Pacific Northwest, United States - 10_EM | ecosystem: Host-associated > Plants > Roots > Unclassified | place... | reverse complement strand
CAGATCCAGAACCGGCCGGAGCAGCCGCTGCCGGTGATCGGAGAACAGGTCCGGATCGGCTGGAGCAAATCGACAGGCCGCGTGTTTCAATCGTAAGCTCTCTCAAACCCCGTCAACGCCCTCGGAGGTGCCGCCATGACCCCATCGAAATCCCGCCGCGAAGTCCTGCTCGGCGCTGCAGCGCTGGCCGGCACCGCCTGTCTGCCGCGCGCGGCATCGTCGCAGGAGAAGGGCCGCATCGTCGTCGGCACCTGGGGCGGCGACTACGCTCGCCTGCTGCACAAGAACATCGAGGTGCCCATTCTCATCAAGGACGGTTGGGAGGTGGTGCAGGACCAGGCCGGGGATCCCGAGCGGCGATCGAAAATACTCGCGGAGGCGCGGCTGCCGCGCGGCACCTCCGACGTGCAAGGTCTTTCGGCGCTCAACATGTTCCAGATGCATGACGCCGGCGTCGTCATGCCGATCGACTACGGCAGGCTGAAGAATGCCGCAAACCTGTTGCCGTCGATGAAATATCCTTACGGCGTCGGCCACATCTATTCAGGCAAGGTCGGCGTCTACAATCCGAAATTGATCACGGCGGCGCCCGCCAGCTACAAGGACGTGTTCGATCCCAGGCATGGCGACAAGCTCGGCATCATCGACATCCAGTACCAGTACACGCTGGTCTGCGCGGCGCTCGCCGCCGGCGGCAAGGTCGGCGATCTCGAGCCCGGCAAGAAACTGCTGCTGGAATGCAAAAAGGCCGGCATGCGGATCTATCCGACCAACGAGGCCTTCGCGCAAGGGCTGAAGTCGGAGGAATTCGGCATCGGCGTGATGTGGAAGGCGCGGGTCGTGCAATGGCAGAACGCGGGTATTCCCGTCACCGCCGTTGCCCCCACCGAAGGCACGCTCGCCTATGTCTCGGGCTTCGCCGTCCCGAAGAACGCGCCCAACAAGGAGGGGGCATACGCCTACCTGGACGCGATGCTGGACAAGGGCGCGCAGGAGGCGTTCGCGGTCGACATGGGCTACAATCCCACCGTCACCAACGCGGTGGTCGCGCCCGACCTCAACACGCGAATCGGTTTCACCCCCGACGAAGTCAAGAAGCTCGTCGATCTCGACTACGACTACATGAACAGGAACGACGTCGATTTCAAGGACTGGTGGGACAAGGAGCTGAAGAGCTGAGCGGGCCTCGAAAGCCGATGGCCGCGACCGGTCCGACGCAGCTGCAGTCCGACGAGCCACCGTCGTCGTTGCTCTCCGCCGCAGCGCTGGTCGGGCCGGCGACGGCGTTCGTGACCGTCGGTCTGCTGCTGCCGCTGCTGATCCTGCTGCGCTACAGTTTCAACAAGCTCGGCCCGCGGCGGATCATGATCGAGACGTTTTCGCCGGACAACTACGTCAAGTTTTTCGCCGATCCCTACTACACCGGCGTGTTGTGGACAACCCTGCGCGTGGCCGCCCTGTGTACCCTCGTGTGCCTCGTCATGGCCTTGCCGCTCGCCTACGTGCTGGCCCGCACCCAGTCGCGGTTCAAGAATGTGCTGATCATGCTGGTGGTGCTGCCGCTGTTCGTCGGCAACGCCGTGCGCGCCGCCGGCTGGATGACCGTGTTCGGCGCCAAGGGCTTTCTCAACGTGAGCTTGGTGCAGCTCGGTGTCATCTCCGAACCGCTGCAGCTGATGTATACCGAGAGGGCGGTCGTTGTCGGCATCATTGCCGTCAATCTGCCCTACATGGTGCTGACCTTGCAGAGCGTGATCGAAGGCATCAACCGCAATGTCGAGGAGGCGGCGTTCAGTCTTGGCGCCGGACCGGTGACGATGTTTCGTCGCGTGCTGCTGCCGCTGTCGCTGCCGGGCATTCTCGCCGGCACCATCCTGACCTTCATCCTCGGCATGAACGCCTATGCGACGCCCGTCCTGCTCGGCGGCCCCAAATTCAAGATGATGGGGCCTCTGATCTACGGACAGTTTCAGCTCAACAACTGGCCGTTCGGCGCATCCGTCGCGTTCGTCCTGATGACGGCGACGCTCGCGCTGACGGCGACGGCAAATATCCTGGTCCAGAGCCGGTTTCGGCGATGATCATTGAAAGAGGCGTGCGATGACGGTTGGCGTTGGTGGATCGACGGCGGAGGCGGAACTTGTCGCCATGACGAATATGCGCGGCGACGTGCCGCCCATCGGCGTCGATGAGCGGTTGCGGCGCATCGCGAGGGCGCAAGCGATCATGCGCGAGAAAGGCATCGACGCGCTCTATCTCGATGTCTCCTCGAGCATGACCTATTTCACCGGGTTGAAGTTCCGCCGCACCGAGCGCATGCACAGTGCGGTCCTGCCGGCCAGGGGCGAGATCGTCTATGTCTCGCCGGCCTTCGAGGTCGAGAAACTGAAGACCATGACCTCGTTCGGCGACAAGATCGCGGTCTGGGAGGAGGACGAGGATCCCACCGCAACCGTCACCGAGACCGTGCGCGCGCTCGGATATCCCTCCGGCACGATCGCGGTCGATGAGGCCACGCCGTTTTTTACCTTCGACGGACTGCGCCGCGCCGGCAACGCCTATACCTTCATCAACGCGACCGAGGTGACCGCGGGGTGCCGCATGATCAAGTCGGAGCACGAGCTTGCGCTGATGCAGACGGCCAAGAACATCACGCTCGAGGCCCACAAGGCCGCGGCCCGCATCATGCGCGAAGGCATCACCACCACCGAAGTGCAGGCCTTCATCACCGCCGCTCACCGCAAGCTCGGCTCTGAAGGCGATCCGCCTTTCAACGCGGTGCTGTTCGGCGAGGCCTCGGCCTATCCGCACGGCGTGCCCTATCCGCAGACGCTCAAGGACGGCGACATGATCCTGATCGATACCGGGGCGCCGGTCGATGGCTATCTCTCGGACATCACCCGTTCCTACGTTTTCGGCGAACCGACCCGGCGCCAGCGCGACGTCTGGAACCTAGAGAAAGCGGCGCAGGCCGCGGGCTTTGCTGCCGCCAGGCCCGGCAACCGCTGCGAGGATATCGATATCGCTGCCCGCGCGGTCATCAACGGCGCTGGTTTCGGGCCGGGTTATGCGACGCCCGGCCTGCCGCACCGCACCGGCCACGGCATTGGCCTCGATGTGCATGAGTGGCCTTATCTCGTGAAGGGCGACAAGACCGTGTTGAAACCGGGCATGACGTTTTCGAACGAGCCGACCATCTGCATCTACGGCGAATTCGGCGTGCGGCTGGAGGACCACATGGTCATCACGGAAACCGGCGCCCGCTGGTTTACCCAGCCGGCGCATTCGGTCGACGATCCCTTCGGTCTGGAAAAGTAGGGGCGGAAAGAGTCGCTCCGGAAAGCGCGAAAGTTGAGCCGCGATTTCCATGACGGGTTGAGGGCTGAAAAAGAAGCTCCCGCCATCCATCATGGAGAGGTCCCCCTCAAATGAATGTTGTGGAGGCCGCTCGCGATCAGTACGGCGGCTACAAGTTGGATGTGAACCACAGCGAACGAATCGGCCGCGTATCATCCGAATGGTTCTCGCGGCCGGCTGACGAATGGTACCCATCTTTGTCGGAGCTTTCGCCGGTCTGCGGCCGCGCCGGGCGTAGGCGGCCGTGGAACACGGAAAGCGCGGCAAGGTCGGCACCGAAATCGTCAACGAGACGTCGAGCAGGTCGGTGGACGCGGCAACTGTGCTCCAGGCGATCGGTAGTACGAGAAAATTCCATCGAAAAATCTGCAGAACACGCTGACCATACCGTGAGCCGCATCTATCACCGTCAGCGCATTCTTTGCATCCAGCGCGCCGTGATCGCGGATGTAGTGTTCAAAATGGATCTGGTCGTGGCCAAGCTGCACATCCAAGAGTGCATGTTCGCAAATCTTTCCAATGAGCTCTCTCGCGTAAGGATACAGTGCCATGAAGCCGGCGAACTGCTTGGCAACGGCTTCGGCCGTTTGACCCACGCGCGGCGAATGCAAGACTCCGTAGCATCCGAGATAGCCGATCGAATCCGTTTTCGCCAGATGATTCATGTACTCGATCAGCGCACGCGTGCTCGGTAGTGGCGCCGACTTGGCGACGGAGGCCCTGTGAAATCCGCACGCTTGGAGATCATCGAGGAACATTTCGCCATGTCCCATTTCCTCGCGCTTCGTATTGGCTGGATCGCGTGATCAAAAATGCCATTCTGCTCTATTCAGCCGTGCCGTGCGGTCGCACTAAATTGTCGGCCCAGGCCCCGGCGATGTGGGGGAAGTTGAGCTCACCCTTGCGGTCGAGCAGGAGTTCGAGCACCCGCGGCGGTGTCAGCGGCAGTTCCTGGACGCGCTTTCCTGTTGCGTTTGCGACCGCGCAGGCGACGGCGGCCCCGACGTTCAGAATCGGCACCTCGCCGGCGCCTTTGGTGCCGAGCGGCCCGATCGACGGTGCGCCTTCGTACAGGCTGATCTCGACCGGCACCACATCGAGCGCCAGCGGCAGGCGGTAGGTCTCGAAGCTATTCTGGCACACCCGGCCATTGGCGCCGATCGTGACTTCCTCGTGCAAGGCATAACCCAGTCCCTGCACGACGCCGCCTTGAATCTGGCCGTGAATCGCGCGCGGGTTTAGCGCGCGGCCGACATCCTGAACGACGCGGTAGCTCAGCACTTCGACATGCCCGGTCTCGCTGTCGACGGCGACGTCACAGTCGTGGACAGCGAAGACCGGAATGTCGATGGCGTCGATAAAATGTCCGGCGACGCATCCCGGCATCGCCGGTACGCCGCTCCCGGTGAAGGCGCCGGTGCCCGAGATCGGGCCGATTTGCGCCTGAGCATGGGTGGCGACCTCGGTGACCGAGCGGCCGGAACCGGGCGCTCCCGCGATTTCTATTCGCCCATTGCGCATGACCAGATCATCGGGTGCCGCCTCGATCATCTCCGAGGCGATTTTCAGCAGCTTCTTGCGCACCTCCTGCGCCGCCGCGAGGCTGGCGGCGCCAAGTGAAACGGTGGTACGGCCGCCGCCGACCCCGACATCGTAGCCTGCGGAATCCGTGTCGGCCGCACGCACGATCACGTTCTCGGGGCCAATACCGAGCGTGGCTGCGACGATCTGGGGAAGCGACTGCATCATCGAGCCGGAGCCGATCTCGACACCAGACGTGACGAGCGTGGCCGTTCCGTCGGCGTTCATGTTTACAGTTGCTGCCGATGGACCGACAAAGACGAACCAAGTGCCGACCGTGGTGGCGCGGCCGTAGAGCCGGCCGTCGGCGGGCTCGGGCGGCTTTGCGACTGCCGCGCGCATCGTATCCATCCGGTCGAGCATCGGGCGAAGCACGTCGCCTTCGAACACCTGACCGGTTGCGCCGAGGTCGCCGTCGCCGAGCACATTGCGGCGGCGGAAGGCGAGGGGATCCATGCCGATCCTGGCGGCGATCTCATCCGTGTGCCGTTCGAGCGCGAAGGTATTGTAGACGCCATTGCAGGCGCGGAAGGCGCCGTTCGGGGCGGTGTTGGTGTAGACCGCCCGCGAGACCAGCCTTACCGAGTTGAGCCGGTAATTTCCGCCGAGCGTGTGGGCGGTCATGGTGGTCAGGAAAATCTGCTCGCCGCCATAGGCGCCGCAGTCCATCAGGACGACGGCCTCGCGGCCGACGATCTCTCCTTCGCGTGTGACCGCCGAGCGAATGCGGATTTCGGCGTTCTCGCGGAACAGGCAAGTCAGCATCTCTTCCTCGCGCGAATTGACGAGGCGTACCGGCCGGCCGCTTGCCCGGGCGAGCAGGGCGGCGAAGGGCTCGATGGCGATGTCGAATTTGAGTCCGAAGCCGCCGCCGACGGGCGGCACGGTGACCCGCACTTGGGATGCTGGAACGCCCAGCAGGCGCGCGGTCGCGTTGCGAATGCTCCAGGGTACCTGAGTCGATGTTTCGATATGGAAGCGCCCGTCCTCGTAGCTTGCGACAACCGCACGCGGCTCGAAGGCGACATGGTTCTGGCGGCCGACGCGGAAGGCGCTGTCGACGATCACCACGTCGGTTCGGGCAAAGGCAGCATCGACGTCGCCGCGGACCACGGTCGCCTCCCAGGCGATGTTGCCTTCGCGGGCCCCGCCTGCGAACAGAATTTCGTGCTCGCGCCAGTCGGAATGAACGAGCGGCGCCTCCGCAGCGATGGCCTCTGCCATGGTGAGTACCGCCGGCAGGGGGGCGACCTCGATCTCGATCGCCGCGAGGGCGGCATGGGCCTGGATCAACGTGTCGGCGGCGACCGCCGCCAGCGGTTCACCGTCGTAGCGGATCAGGTCGCGGGCGAATAGCGGGTGATCGGCGATACCGATCCCGATCTTGGCGGGGGCATCCGCGGATGTCACGACCGCGCGCACGCCGGGCATGCGGGCGGCCCTGGAGACGTCGAGACGGATAATGCGTCCCGAAGGCACGCTGGCGCGCAGCATCGCCGCGTGCAGCATGCCGGGCAAATAGCGATCGATCGTATAGCGCGTGCGACCGCGCAGCTTGTCACGGGCATCGCGCCGGCGAAAATCCGTTGCGGTAAAAATCTCGGACATGGGCGCTCCTCCGATCACTTCGCCGCGACAGCGAGCAATGCCGCTTCGACGATCCGTTCGTATCCGGTGCAACGGCAGATGTTGCCGGTCAGCGCGGCGCGGATGTCGTCACGCCTTGCGCTGGGCTTTTCCTTCAGAAAATGTGTCAGAGTCACCACCATGCCGGGAAAGCACATGCCGCATTGCACCGCATCGCAGGCCTCAAGCGCCGTCTGGATCGGTGTAAGCGTGCCGTCGACAGTGAGGCCTTCCACGGTGAAGATTTCACAATCCTCGGCGAGGGCCGCCGGCACCAGGCACGACAAAGTGGGCGCGCCGTCGACCAGCACCATGCAGGCGCCGCAGAAGCCTTCGCGGCATACCGGCTTGGCGCCGGTCAGGTGAAACTCCTCGCGCAGGACGTCGATCAGCGGCGTGATGGGATCGGCGGCCGACGAGCGGCGATCGCCGTTGACGGTGAGATTCAGGGCCATGGTCTACTCTCCATCCTCGCAGACGTTCAGGCGTCGAGCGCGGCGGCGGCCGCACGGCGCACAAGGCTGGGCAGGACGCTGACGCGGTACCAGGCCGGCAACTCCACGCTGTCGCGGCCTGTGAACTCGTCGGCAAGTTCGGCGGCGGTTTCCGCCGCCCGCGCCGGGTCCAACGGGTGGCCAGCCAGAGCGGCTTCGAGCCGCTGCCATCGGCGCGCGACCGGCTCGACGGAGCCGATCGCGATTCGCGCGGCCTGGACGCGGGCCGCCGCGTCGAAGCTCACTGCGAGGCTGACGATGGCGGCCGGATAATCGCCGGACTTTCGCAGCGGCAGGCGCGCATGGGCGGTCTTGCGACCGCTCCGAGGCAGGATGATCCGGGTGAGCAATCGGCCGGGCTCGAGTGTCGGTCTGATCTTGAGGAAGCGCTCCAGGCCGATCCGCTCCCGATCGCCTCGGCTGGAGATGTCGACCTCGGCATCGAGGCAGAGCAACGCAGGCACGCAGTCCGCTGCGGCGAATCCCGAGGTCGCAAGATTGCCGCCGACGGTCGCCATCGTACGGACCGCCGGATTGGCGGAGCGGCCGGCTGCCCTTGCAAGGACGTTGAATTCGGGGAGGTCCGCCAGCGCCGCGGCGAGCGCGGCGTGGGTGACCGCCGCGCCGATCTCGACAACATCCGCATCGATCCTGATCGCCGTCAGCTCCGCGATCCTTCCGATTGCGACGTACTGGGCCTTGTGCGATTCATGCCGGATCGGGGACCGCATGATCCAGGTGCCGCCGGCGAGCGGGGCGCCTGCGGCGCCGCACTCGCCGAGTGCATCGATGGCGGCCGGTAGCGAATAGGCAACGTAGATCGATGACGCAGCGGGCATCTTCATGGCACCACCTTCGGTTCGATCGGCGCGGAGGTTGGGATGGTTCGGCATCAGCTCCGCTCCTGCCGCAGGCGATCGAGCAGCACACCGACGATGACGATGGCGCCAAGCACGACCATCTGCACGTAACCGTCGATGCGGGTGAGATTCATGCCGTTCGATAGGATCGTGACGAACAGCGCGCCAAGCACCGCGGTGCCGACCCCGCCGCGGCCTCCGGCGAGGCTGGTTCCGCCCACCACGGCGCCGGCGATCGCCTGCAGCGACAGCGAGCCGCCGAGGTTCGGCTCGCCCGAACCCGTGCGTGCCGTCATCATGATCGCGCCGAGCGCTGCAAGCGCCGAACAGAGCACATAGGTCGCGACCAGGATTCGCTTGATCGGCAGGCCGGCCACCGCCGCGGCGCGCGGATTGGTGCCGACGATGTAGAGTGAACGGCCGAACACGGTGCGACCCAGCATCAATTGTAGCCCGACGCCGATCACGACCGTGATCACGATGGCGGCCGGCACGCCGAAAAGGCTGCCGCCGTAGAAGATCTGCGAAAATAGATTCGGTACGCCTTGCACCGGCCGCCCGGAGGAGAGGGTCGTCGCGGCGCCGATCGCAATGTTGTAGCTGCCGAGCGTCGCGACGAAGGGGTTGACCCCAAGGAACGCGATGACCACGCCGTTGAAAAGGCCGCAAGCGATGCCAAGACCGAAGCCGGCGCCGAGGCCGGCGAGCAGCACTACGGCCGTATCATGGCCGGTTGCCGCGGCGCCGGCCATCGCCATTGTCGTGCCGACGCTAACCATCGACACCGTCGGGCCGAGTGCGAGGTCGAAACCGCGGGTCAGGATGACCACCGTCTGCGCCATGGCAAAGAGCGCGAGGTAGCTCGTCTGCTGGGAGATGTTGAGCAGATTGGCCGGCGAGAGCACGCCGCGATCGACGGCCGCGAAGCCGAACAGGATGACGAGCAGCGCGATCGGCAACACCGCACGCCAGAGCCATTGGCTCGGCAGCAGCCTCATATATCCCCGGTCATTGGCGGTGATTGATAACTCGACGTCAGGCACGGGATTTCCTCCGCTGGCTGAGTTCGTCCAGAGCCACGGCCGCCACCATGATGACACCGAGAAAAACCGGCTGCAGGCGGGAATCGATGTGCAGAAGATTCAGCGCGTTGCCGAGAATGGTCAGGAACAGCGCGCTGATGGTGACGATCTCCACCCGACCGACGCCGCCGCGCAGGCTTACCCCGCCGATCACGGCGGCGGCGATCGACTGCAACATCATGCGGTCGCCGCCGAAGCTCGCCTGACCGGAACCAACCTGCGCGGTCAGCAGGATGCCGGTCAGGGCCGCCAACAGGCTTGAGACGACATAGGTGCCGACGATGTGGCGCTGGATCGACACGCCGGATACCACGGCCGCGTCGACGTTGCCGCCGATCGCGTAAACATAACGGCCAAACAGCGTCCGCCGCTGTGCGAACATCGCTACGAGAACAACGGCGAGCGCGATATAAACCGCGGTGGGCAGGCCGAAGATTTGGGCACGCCCGAACCCTTTCACGAAACCCTCGGGCATGCCGTAAACCGGGATTCCGCTCGTGATCATGAGGCCGACGCCGGCGGTTGCCGACATCGTGCCCAGCGTGACCACGAAGCCCGAGACCTTGAGCTTTGCTACGCAGAACCCGTTGACGAGCCCGACTGAGAGCCCACAACCGAGTCCTGCGCCGACGCCGCTCGCGATGATGATCGCCATGTTGCCGGGAAAGGCGGCAGATGCAGCCGCCATGGTCTTGGCGGTCACTACGCTCGCGAGCGCAACCACGGCGCCGACCGAGAGATCGAAGCCGCCGGCAATGATCACCAGTGCCTGACCACAGGCGACGATGGCCAGGAACGAGGCGTTGCGCAGGATGTTGAGGATGTTGATGATGCCGTAGAACAGCGGGTCAATTGCAGACATGCCGGCAACCAGAACCACCAGCAGGGCCGGCAGGAAGCCGATCCGTCCGGCGATCGACCTGCCGAAACCAACGGCAGAGTGAGGCTGGGAGGCGGTGAGTACGGTGCTCATGCGACCTCCGCCGTGAGGTGGTCCTTGAAGAAGCTCGCGAGCACATTCTGCTCGGTTTTTTCCGCACCCGTGAGTTCGGCGGCGATGCGTCCGTTGTGCATGACGTAGAGCCGGTTCGAAAGCGCGAGTACTTCCGGCAGTTCGGACGACACCACGATCACGGCGGCACCGGCTTCCACCAGCCGCTTCATGAATTCGTAGACCTCGAGCTTGGCGCCGACGTCGATGCCGACACTCGGCTCGTCGAACAGGAAGACCGTGAGATCGCGGGTGAGCGCGCGGCCGAGCATCACTTTCTGGCGGTTGCCGCCGGAGAGCGCGCCCGCGGCGCGCTCAATGTTCGGGGGCCTGAGCTGCAGCTGCTCCATGATGGCTGAGATCGTTACGCGTTCGGCACCCTGGCGCAGCACGCCGAAGCGGGCGAAGGCCGGCAGGTCCAGCACGGTCATCGAGGCGTTCTCGCGGATCGGGCGCGACAGCGCCAGCCCTTCCGCGATCCGGTTGGCAGGAAAATAGGCGACACCGCGCTTCAGGCTGCGGCGCGGGCCTGCGAATTCGTAAAGAGTGCCGTCGATGCGCACGGTGCCGCCGGCAATCTGCTCGAGTCCGTAAACTGCGCGGATCAGTTCCGATTTGCCGCAGCCGACGAGGCCCGCGATGCCGGTGATCTCGCCGGCCCGGGCGTGGAAGTTCACGTCGCGAACGCTGCCATCGGCAAGCGTAAGGTTCTCGACGTCGACCAGGACCTTGCCCGGTTGGTGCGGGATCGTCGGAAACATCAGGTCGATCTTGCGGCCGGTCATCAGTTCGACGAGTTCGCTGTCGGTCGACGTGGCGGCATCGAGGGTGCGGATGTGGCGGCCGTCGCGCAGCACGGTGACGCGATCGGCGAGCACGCGGATCTCGCGCATGCGGTGCGAGACATAGATTAGGCCAACATTCTGTTCCTTCAGACGTGCGATCAGTTCGAACAATCGGCCGGTCTCGCGCTCGGTTAGCGACGCGGTCGGCTCGTCGAGGATGAGCAGACGCACCCGGCCGAGCAGGGCCTTGGCGATCTCGGCCATCTGCTGGTGCGCGCGCGAGAGGTCATCGACGCGCCTGGAAGGATCGAGGTCAAAGCCGAGTTCGTCGATCAGCGCCTTCGCGCGCTTTCGCATCTCGCGCGTACGCAGGACGCCTTTGCTCGAGATCTCCCGGCCGAGGAACAGGTTTTCCTCCACCGTGAGACTTGGAACGAGCGAGAATTCCTGGAACACCGGACTAATGCCGATCGCGCGTGCCTGCTGCGGCGTGAGATGGCGGATTTCGTCGCTGCCGAACCGGAAGGTGCCTTCGTCGGGTGGAAAAGTGCCCGCGATCACGTTGATTAGGGTCGACTTGCCTGCACCGTTCTCGCCGAACAGGACGTGCAATTCACCAGCGTAGACGTCGAGATCGACCCGGTCGAGCGCCCGAACACCCGTGAAACGTTTCGAAATGCCCCGCAATTCGAGCAGGGGCTCGGTCTGTTTCGGCTCGGTGTTGGTGTCCATCCCCTGCTCCGTATCCGGCCGGCAACCAGGCGGGAGATTTTCTCTCCCGCCTGGGCGCGGCCTCGACTGTTTGGTACCTATTTGGCCTTGACCGAATAGACCGGGGTCCAGCTTCCGGGCGCGAGCACGAGATCCATCTGCAATTTTGGCACGGTGGTTTTGTCGACCGCCGAAGCCAGCGGCTGCGCCAGGCTCATCACGGGCTTTTTCTCGATGAGACGCACGGCCTGATCGACCGAGACCGCACCTTCGCCGACCGGGTACTGGGTCGCGAAGGCCAGGATATCGCTGCGGTTCAGCGCGTCGAGCATGGCCTGGTTCTCGTAGGACGACATGATTTTCATATCGGCTCGTCCGGCTTCCGCGACGGCGCCGATCGCGGCTTCAGCGGTCGGGGCGGTGCCCCAGATGACGTTCATGCCGGGGTAGGCCTGCAGCGCGTCCTGGATCAGCTGGAGCTGGACCGCGACGCCGGAGTCACCGAATTTTTCTGCGAGGACCTTGGCGTTCGGGTTCTTCGAAACCGCCTTCTTGAAGCCTTCGTTGAATGACTCCGCCCAGCCCGAGCCGGCCGGACCCGGAAAGGTCACGATGTTGAGCTTGTCACCGGGCTTGGCCTGCGCCAGCAGACCCTCGCCAGTCACCGCGCCCATGGCGACGAAGTCGACATAGATGGCAGCGGGCAGCGCGTTTGGCGGCAGCGGGTTGGCGACGCCGACCACCGGCACGCCCTTGGCCTTGGCTTCTTCGAACTTCTTGCTGAGGCCTGCGCCGGAGATGGCGCCGACAATGATCGCATCGGGGCTACTGGCCATGCAGTCGTCGAACTGCGAGAGCTGCTTGGGCAGGTTCTCGTAGCCGCCGGCTTCGTAGAGGGTCATGTTGACGTTCATCGCCTCGGCCTGTTTGACGATGCCATAGGCGACGGCTACCCAGAAGCTGTCCTTCATATGCGGGAAGAGGACGCAGAGCTTGTACGGCTTCTCGGCTTTGGGAAGCGGTGTGTACTCCGCCGGCTTGGGCGTGCCGGATGAGGCGTCGTAGACTTTCATCGGGAACCAGGGCGTCTCCGCTGCGGCCGGCGCGATCGCGGCGGCAAGCGCAAGGCCTGTGACGGTTCCGAGCGTGGAGCGGATCAGCCCACGCGGAGCGGAGGGCAAGGGCGTCGTGCAACTGGTCATAGGTCTATCCTCATGGTTTGAGAGAAAGGGTGAGGGCCGATGACTTCGGATCCTCATGGCATGCACGCTCCGTGCCGCCCGTGGGCCGCACGGTTGCCGCAGGTGCTAGCCCGCGGCCCACATTGCGACCGCGCGCCGCTCGAACACCTCGCGGAACTGACGTGTGGATTCAGGAAGCAGAGCGCCGGTACCCCAGTCGAGGATAACGGCGTGGTGGCGGACTACGTCGAACGCGTCGAGCTTGCCGCTGCGATAGCGCTCCGCCACGATCTCTGGATCGAGCCGGGCGTTACTGACGCGCTCGGCTCTGATTTTGGCGCGCAGCGCCGCAGTCGCGGACCTGTCGACCTCGTATTCGCAGAGTTCCGCGTCGATCGTATGCACGACCACGCCGTAGTCCTTGGCGGCGCGCTCGATGGAGACGTAGTCGTCCATGATGTCTTCGATGACGAGTTTGGGCTCGCGTTCGAGCGGATCGCCGAAACCGCCGCCGCCGGCCGTCGGGCGCGAGAACATATCGCCTTCGCCGATCGGCACGTCCGAGAACATCGAGCCGAGCCGTTCCTCGGCGCTGGCTCCAGCGCGCTTCAGCGTCAGGCCGTGCGGCATCGAAGGTAAGCCGCCTTCAATGCCCCACACTACGGCGCGTTCGCGGTCGCAGATGTAGGAGATGACGGTCTTCTCGGCCTGCAGCATGCGCGAAGTCTTCATCACCCCGGCGCCGCCGCGCCATCGGCCCGGCCCGGGCGAGTCCTTCAGAATCTCGCACTCGGTGGTCAGGATCGGATTGGCGCGCTCCTGGCCTTCGACCGGTTGCGACATCAGGCCGGTTCCGAAGCAGGCCGTCGTGACGTTGCTGCCGTCCTTGCCATTGCGCCCGCCCCAACCGCCCGGCAGCCAGTCATAGAACATGAAAATCGGCTTGTCGGAGCTGCGGGCGTCGAGGCCGCCGGTGAGCAGATATTCGAGGTTGAAGGCGCAGGCGAGCGCCCGCTCGGGCATCAGCTTCGACCACATCTCGTAGATCGAGTTCATGATCTTCTCGAAGGGCATCAGGAAGCCGGTGACCGCGATCGGCCATTTGGCGTCGACGATCGAGCCCTCCGGCGCGATGATCTCGAAGCAGCGGTAAAAGCCGGAATTGAGCGGCAGATCGGGGAAGAAGGTCTTCATGCCTGCCGCGACCGCCGAGAAGGTGGCGCCGAAGGCTGAATTGTAGATCGAGCCGATGGTCGGATGACTGCCGGTGAAGTCGTAGAACGCCTTATCACCCTTGATTGTCATCTTGATCCGGATCGGGATCATACCTTCGCCGCCGGCTGGGTCGCGGTCGATGAAGTCGACCGTCTCCCATTCGCCATCGGGTAACGCGGCGATGCGCTGGCGTGCCGAACGTTCGACGTAGTCCTGCACGGCGGCCAGTCCGGTTTCGACCGTGTCGCGGCCATACTTGCCGACGAGGCGAAGGATCTCGCGCTCGCAGACCTGGGTGGCCTGCGTCTGGGCCTGAATGTCCCCGATGATCGAGGCTGGATCGCGCGTGTTCGAGGCGATCAGATGGGCGACGTCCTTGCAGAAGCGGCCCTTGTCGAACAGGCGCACCGGTGTGATGCGCAGGCCCTCGCGGAACATCTCGCGAGCGGCGACGTCAAACGATCCCGGTACGCTGCCGCCGACATCAGACCAATGCCCGTTCGATTGGCTGAAGGCGATGATCTTGCCGTCGGCGAAGATCGGCCGGATCAAGCGCACGTCGGAGAAGTGCGTGCCGCCTGCATAGGGATCGTTGATGGCAAAGACGTCGCCTTCATGCATGTCGCCCTCGAAGTGGCGCATGACGTCCTGGCAGGTGAAGTGCAGCGTGCCGACGTGGACGGCGATATCCTGATTGCCTTGCGCGGCGCACTCACCCTTGGCGTCGTGCAAGGCGCTCGAAAAGTCATGGTTGTAGATGACGAAGGAGTAGCAGGTGCGAAGCACCTGCTCGCCCATCTGGTCGACACTGGTAATGAAGGAATTCTTCAGAACTTCGAAGGTCACGGGGTCGAGTGCGAGATCTCCGGCCATCTGGTCACTCCTTCACGCGAATGATGATGTTGAGGTATTTGTCGACTTCCGCGCTGGCGCCGGGCGGCACGACGGTGGTTGCGTCAACCTGCTCGATGAGCGCGGGACCTTGAAAAGCAAAGCCGCAGGGCAGGTGGTCGCGCTGGTAGACGGGGGTATCGAGCGCGGTGCCCTCGAACCACACCCTGCGCTTGTCGACCGGATCGGGAATAACTCCGGTCGGCTTATGCACGGCCAGTTCGGCCTTGGGGACGATGCCGACCGCCTTCAGGTTGAGGCGGAAGAAGCTGACCGGGGCGCTGTCGCGGCGGAAATTGTATTCGCGCTTGTGCTCGGTATGGAAGCTTTCGACGAGGTCGGGGATCGCGCCGATCGGGCGCGGCGCATTGACGGCGAGTGAACGCCACTGGCCGCGGTACATCATGTCGATCGACCGCTGCAGGACGATGTCCTTCAGTGCGACACCTTCGCAGATGAGCCGATCGAGCGCTTCCTTTTCCAGCGTGGCGAATTGCGCCTCGATGGCTGTGGTATCGGCCTCCTCGGCACCGACCATGCAACTTTGCGAGAAGTCGTGCTGCATGTCGACCAGAAGACAGCCGAGGGCCGAGGTGACACCCGGGTTGGGCGGCACGATCACGACGGGGATCGAGAGTTCGCGGGCGACGTCGACCCCGTGGAGGGCGCCGGCGCCGCCGAAGGCGACGAGCGCGAAGTCGCGCGGATCGTAGCCGCGGCTGATCGAGATCAATCGAACCGCATCCGACATGTTGGCGTTGGCGACCTTGAGGATGGCGTCCGCGGCCTCATGCAGGCCGAGCTTGAACGGTTTTGCGACGCCTTCCTCGACTGCCTGGCGGGCCAGTGCCGCGTCGAGCGTCACCTTGCCGCCGGCGAGGCTGGTGCCGAGGCGGCCGAGCGTGACGTTGGCGTCGGTATTGGTCGGCTGCGGATTGCCGTTGCCGTAGCAGGCCGGACCCGGATAGGCGCCGGCCGATTGCGGGCCGTTGCGCAACGAGCCGGCCGGATCGGTCCAGGCCAGCGATCCGCCACCGGCGCCGATGGTGAGCACCTCGATGGAGGGGAAACGAATCGGATAGCCGAATTCGATGTACCAGTCCTTGGTGATGCGCGACTGGCCTTCGTAGGCGAGCGAGACATCGGTCGAGGTGCCGCCCATGTCGAGGCCGATCGAATTGGGAAAGCCGCACAGGCCGGCGATGTAGCGGCTGGCGATGGCGCCGGCGGCAATACCGGAGCCGGCGAGGCGCGCCGCGAAATCCTTGACGCTCGCCGGCGTCATGACGCCGCCGCCGCTGTGCAGCAGCAGGAGATCGCGGGTATAGCCGTCGCTCGCAAGCCGTTCGCCGAGCCGGCTCGTGTAGTCGACGACGACCGGGCTCACGACGGCATTGGCGACCGTCGTGGAGAAGCGCTCGTGCTCGAAGATCTCGGGAAGCACCTGTGAAGAAATCGAGACCGGGATGTCGGGCATTTGTTCGAGCAGGATGTCGCGCATGGCGCGTTCGTTCTCGCCGTTGAGATAGGCGTTCATGAAGCAGACCGCGACCGCGGCGACGCCGCGGCGCTTCAGGATGCGCGCGACGTCGCGCGCTGCCGCCACGTCGAGCGGCTCGATCACTGCGCCACCGGCGTCGATGCGTTCGGGTACCGTCAACCGGTCCCGCCGCGGCACATATGGTTTGACGACGTCCTTGTAGGTGTCCCAGAGGTCTTCCTTGTTGGCGCGCCGGATCTCGATGACGTCGCGAAAGCCCTTCGTCGTCACCACGGCGGTGCGGGGCAGGCGGCGCGTGATCAGTGCGTTGGTCGCGACCGTGGTCCCGTGCGAGAACAGCGCGACCTTGGAAAGGTCAATCCCGGCCTTGGAAACGCCGCCCATGATCCCATCGATGGGATCGCGGGTCGATGACGTCTTCTCGATGCGGATGAGGCCGGTTGCCTCGTCCATGATACAGATGTCGGTGAAGGTGCCGCCGACATCAACAGCCACGCGAAGATTCTGCACCACAGGACTTCCTTTCGAATTCGCGCTCGCCATGTGGACGTCGGGCGCGTGCGCGGGCTCACCCGGATCTGGGATCCGGGGGCCGCGAACAGCTCGTTCGACCGGCGAATTTCCGAGGTAACGCGAAAATCCTACGCAGATCGCCGGCTGCGCGCTTGACGCTGAGTGCAGGAAGATTTGTGCCAGAGAGCACAAGCGGTCCAATTTCTGGACCTGGCTCGCGTTCGTCTAAGGAGTTTGCGCGCGCGAAGCCGCGCGGACGTCGCTCGGTGTGCAGCCGAACCGGCTGCGATAGTTCCGGCTGAACTGCGCCTGGTCGCCGAATCCCCATTGGTAGGCGATTTCGGAAATGCTCTTGCGGCAGTTCGGATCGCGCAGCATGGCGTCGCACATCAGGAGACGCTGGTTGCGGATGTAGGCGGACACGGTGAAGCCTTCGCCCTCGAAGATCTGGTGCAGATATCGGATGGAGAGGCCGCAACTGTCTGCCACCGTCTGGGGCGCGAGCCGCGTGTCGCCGAGACGGGCCCGGATGAAGTGTTCGCAGCGCAGGAGGTGAGCGTTACGGACCGAGGACGAATGGCCCACCAGCACGCGCTCATCGGATTCGATCGCCATCGCCAGCAGTTCGATGAGGTGCTTTCCGGTCAGTGCCCGCGCGGGTTCGTCCATTTCCTCGATGCGAGCGCCGGTAAGCCGCAACGTGTCGACGAAGAGCGCTCCGACGCTGCGGCTCGCATCGAACTGCAGGGTGGCGAGGCGTTCGGGCCGGGAGACCCGTGCGCGCAAGACGGCATTGGGGATCTTCAGGACCCACAGCGCGGCCGGGTCACGATGGCTGAACTCGTAGGGCATATGGCTGCGCTCGACCAGGAACGCGCCGGGACGACACCGCACATCCTTGCCGTCCTGCGCGAAGCGGATTTCGGTCAGTTCCGGCACCGTGATCAGAAAAGACTCTTCCCGCTCGTTCTGGAGATGGCGCCCGCGCCGCTTGTAGAGCAGGCCGTCCGATACAATGCGGGATACGGAAACAGGGCCGAGCGACCAGGCACCCAGGCTGCCCTTGAATTCGTTGCCTCCGGCAAAGGAAAGTTCCAACGGAAAATAGGTTCTGGAGACGACTTCCTGCCAGAATTGCCGCCGGTTGTGTGGAGCGATGTCGGTGGTCGCGTAGGTGGTTTGCATGTCACGCACTCCGATTTCAGCCGAAACAGGATCGATGCAACTGTTGTGCCGCGCTGTTCGCAATAGGGCGCCGAGCAGAGCGCAATGGTAGCGGTACGGGATAGGCGGTGGCCCTCCGCGTCGGCCATCTCCCAAATCCCGTCCGGGAATCAGGGCGATGACGTCAAGGCCGAGCGAACCTTCGTCAACAGCCCAGCACGCGCCCGGCGGGCCGCAAGCGCCTCATCCATTTCGACTTTGACGAACCTCACGGGCGTATTGGGCTGAAGCTGGCCGATCAGATCCATATCGGCGGAAATGACCGTGCCGACCATGAAATAGCCGCCGCCTGAAACCGCATCGCGATGGAGCACGATCGGCTCGGTGCCTCCGGGTACCTGGATCGAACCATAGGGATAGCAGGCATCGGTGATGTTGGAGGGATCGGAGCCCGCGCCAAACGGTGGTTCGCGTGGCACGAACTCCAGCGGCTTGCCGCCCTTGAAGCGGTAGCCGATCCGATCGGCTTCCGGAGCGACCTTCCAGGTATCGGCGAAGAATCCCTGACCCGCGGCATTAGTGATGCGATGCCAGTAAAGCCCAGGCGTGACGCGCAACTCCGTCGGCATCGCTGTCGGGAGGCCGCGCAATTCCTCGGCGACCGTGCGGCCCTCCTTGACCGGTGTCGCAGCCGCGGAGACCGGAAGCTCGTCGCCTGCCTCGAGCTTTCGACCCTTGAAGCCGCCGAGGGCGCCCAGCGCATAGGTCGAGCGCGAGCCAAGAACCACGGGCACATCGATGCCGCCGGCGACCGCAATGTAGGCGCGCGCACCCTTCTTGAGGAAATCAAAGGAAAGCCTCTGGCCGCGCTTCACCTTGAAGGAGGACCAAGTCTCACGAGGCTCGCCATCGAGCTTGGGTGGCAGCTCCGCTCCCGTGACCGCGACCATCGCGTCATCGGTAAACTCGAGCTCGGGCCCCATGAAGACGGCCTCGAGAACGGCGGCTCCCTCCGTATTGCCCACGAGCAGGTTGGCGGCCGTGAGCGCATGCCGGTCCATGCCGCCCGAGATCGGGATGCCGATGTGATAGTAGCCGGGACGCCCGAGGTCCTGGACGGTGGTCGCAAGACCAGGCTTGAGAACTTTAATTGCCATGGAGGATCCCCTCGAGCTTGCGATTGTAGCCATCGATGTCGCGGTTGAACTCGGTGAGCGAGAACGAGACGTTGCGAATGGTCGGCGAGAAGCGGCCTGCGTCGACGTCGGCGACCGCCGCATCATAGGCTGCCAGGTCGATCGGCTTCCACTTCACGATGTCGCCCGGCTTGAACAGGCACATGAAATCCCGGAGATAGCTGATCTTCTGATTCGGATCGTAGATCGGCATCGGTGTGATACCGAACATCTGGTAGCCGCCGGCGCCGCGCACCGAATAGATGCAGCTGAAACAGCCGCCATGCCCGACCGTGAGCCTGGGTGTGTCAGTGCGGGGACGCAGGTATTTCGGCGCCTGAATTTGCCGCTTGCGCTCGACCATCTGATAGAGAAACGGAAGGCCGGCGACGAAGCCAACCATCGAAACGAACCAGGGCGCGCTTGAATGCGCCTTGATGAACGCATCGACCCCGTCGAGATGGTTGATGCGCGCAGCGTATTCGAGATCGGTGCCGTTGGGATCCTGATGGCGCTCGCGAAAGCGCATCAACGTCTCGTGCGTCCAGGGATCGTTGTAAAGCACGGGGATCTCGATGATCCGCGTCGCGATCACCGGTTCGGACTTCTCGGCTGCCGAATCCAGCCGCTTCAGCTCCACGAGCATGTCATCGGGCTTGATCAGGTCCGGATCGAACTTCACCTGATAGGAGGCGTTGGCCGGGCAGATCTCGGTCACGCCCTTGATCTTGGCATCGCGCACTGCATTGGTGATGAAGAGGCCCTTGAAAAAAGCCTCGAGCGACATGGATTCATCCACCTCGGCGAAGATGTGCTCATCGCCGCCAAAGGAAAAACGGGTTTGCATGGGTCATAGGCCTCCTGTTGATGACGGGGCGGATTGTCTTGTCGTGGAAGCGGTCTGCGCGGCTGGTGCAGCCGTTACCGTGGTAGCCGGATTTGTTGCCGAGGCCGGCGTGGCAAGACTTTCAGCATGGGACGCCAGCCATGGCTCGAGCCACGCCGTGTGAAAGCGTCCGGCTTGCACGTCGGGATCGCGCGCAAGGGCCTGGTGCAGGGACTTGGTCGTTGCTACCCCCTCGACGATCAACTCGCCAAGGGCGCGATCGAGACGTCGAATCGCGCTCGCTCGATCCTCGTCGTGGACAATCAGCTTGCCGAGCAAGCTGTCGTAGAATGGCGGCACTGTGTAGCCGGCATAGAGCATGCTGTCGAAACGCACCCCGTTGCCACCCGGCGTACTGAGCGCGGTAATGGTGCCCGGGTTCGGGGCGAAGCCTTTCGCCGGGTCCTCGGCGTTGATGCGGACCTCGATCGAATGCCCATTGACGCGCACCTGATCCTGGCGGAGGCGCAGCCGTTCGCCACCGGCAATCCGGATCATCTCGCGCACCAGGTCGATGCCGGTGACCATTTCCGTCACCGGATGCTCGACCTGGATGCGGGTGTTCATCTCCAGGAAATAGAACTCGTGGCTGCGGTCGTCGTAGAGATATTCGATCGTTCCCGCGCCGCGGTAACGCACCGCCTTGGCGAGCGCGACGGCGGATGAACAGAGTTTTTCGCGAATGGCGGGTTTCAACGACAGTGAGGGCGCTTCTTCCCAGACTTTCTGACGGCGACGCTGCAGCGAGCATTCGCGCTCGAAACAGTGGATTACATTCTGTCCGTCGCCCAGCACCTGTACTTCGATATGTCGCGCACCTTCGATCAGCTTCTCGACGTAGAGCCCGCCGTCGCCGAAGGCTGCAAGCGCCTCGGCCTGCGCCTGTGGCATCAGGTGATGAAACTCTTCGGCCGAGCGCGCGATGCGGATGCCACGGCCGCCACCGCCCGCTGCCGCCTTGATCATGACCGGAAAGCCGGTCGTCTTTACCAAGGCGAATGCTGCCTCAGCTGATTCCAGACGGCCGCGGCTTCCCGGAACCGTAGGAACGTCTGCGCTCGCCGCGGCCTCCCGGGCGGCAACCTTGTCACCCATCAGGCGAATGGACTGGGCTGTTGGCCCCACGAAGGTGAGTCCTGCGGCTTCTACCGCGGCGGCAAACTCGGCATTTTCGGCGAGGAATCCGTAGCCCGGATGGATGGCGTCAGCGCCGGTTGTCTTGGCTGCGGCGAGAATTGCGTCTCGGTTAAGATATGATTTCGAGGCTTGCGGAGGGCCTATGTCGACGCACTCGTCGGCGAGGCGGACGGCAAGCGAGTCTTTGTCGGCCTTGCTGTAGACCTGCACCGTTGCAATGCCCAACTCGTGCGCCGCACGAATGATGCGTACAGCGATCTCGCCGCGATTGGCAATAAGAAGCTTATGGATTGTCATGGACGGTTCGCGAACTTCAAACTTCTATCTCGGCAATCGGCTGACCGGCCATCACGGCGTCCTCATTCTCGACAAGGAAGCGCACGATCTTGCCGGCTGCACCCGCCTTCACCTCGTTGAATGACTTCATGACCTCGATGAGGCCGATCGTATCGTCTAGCGTGATGGCGTCGCCATCGGACTTGTAGACTGGCTTGTCCGGTGCTGGCTTGCGGTAGAATATGCCGGGAAGGGGCGAAAAGATTTGCTGAAGGGTCATGAGTTCCTCGTGGTTTGATCGCTTCGACCTTGGTCCGCCTCGCACTAAGGCGCAGTCAGATAGGGGCGGACTGCGTCACGAACGGCCTGGGCGATGGCGACGGCATTCGGGGTGTCGGAATGGACGCAGATGGCGTCGGATCCGACGGTGACGTCGTTTCCAGCCACCGAACGCGTCTTGCCTTCGGTCAAGGCTCGCAGGCACCGCGCTGCCGCGTCGGTCGGATCCTTGGCGTCGTGTTCGCGCGTGATGATCAGCCCACCCTCGGCATTGTAGTCGAGATCGGCGTAGTATTCGGCGACAAACGTATGACCGCGCCGTCGATAGACCTCCTCGTGCAGCGTTCCCTTCATGCCTAACAACGGTACCCTGTAGATATCAGCCGTGTCGGCCACAGCCTCGGCGATGTCCTCCATACGCGCGGCCATGCCGTACAGCGCACCGTGCGGCTTGATATGATTGAGAACCACGCCTTCGGCATCCAGGAACGCTTTGAGTGCGCCGATCTGGTAGAGCAGACAGTTCGCCAGTTCGTCGCGGTCGATCTTCATCTCCCTGCGTCCGAACCCCTGCAAATCGGGCAGCGAGGGATGCGCGCCAACCTTGACGCCGTGCTGTTTGGCCAGGCGCACGGTCTTGCGCATGTGATTGAAGTCGGAGCCATGAAATCCGCAGGCGACATTGGCGATGTCGATATGCGGCATCAGGCCTTCGTCGTCGCCCATCTTGTAGAGGCCGAAGGCCTCGCCCATGTCGCAATTAATGATGACCATTCTCTCGTTTCCTTCCCAGCTGCTGCATTCCGGCGCAGCGTTCGTAAACCGTCCCCTAGACCCGTCGGACTTGACGCCAGCCGACTTCGACAGGTGTCAAGTCCTTGGCGCGCGACGCTTGGACAGAAAGGCCCCCAGCGACGCAAAGCCTCGATGCCGCCGGCTTACTTGGACACCAGATAGTCGACCGGGATCTTCTCCGAAATCGTCCACTGATCGACTACGCGCGGCTTACCCGCCTCGGTATCGACGATCAGATATCGGCCTTGATTCTGGTGGTGGAGATCCTTGCTGAAGGTGCGCGGTCCGAACAGCGTGGCCTCGTTGTTCATCTTTTCAAGTTCTGCCACAACTGCCGCGGCATCTGTCGTCTTGGCGCGCTCGACGGCCTTCGCCCAGACGTCGATCAGAACATAACCCGGATAAACGTACTGGCTGGAAGGGTCGCCGCCGGTGACTTCCTTGTACTTCTTGTTGAACTCGGCAACTTTCGGATTGGGATCGTCGCCGTAGATCGACCCCTGTACCGGCACGTAGAAGTTCGACAGATCGGGAACGGCGTTCAGCCAATAGCTGCCATCGACACCCGACCCATTGAGGATCATCGACTTGATTCCGGCGGCGCGGATCTGTTTGATGGCGGAGACGGCACCCGGCATCATTGTGCAGAGCATGATGGCGTCGGGCTCCTTTGGCAGGCTCTTGATGCGCGTGATCTGAGAGGCGACCGAGGCGTCGTCGTTCTTGAACGTGTCACTGCCGGTGAGCGCTGCGTCCTTCAGACGCGGCATCATCCAGTCGAAGCCATCACAGATGCCTTTGTTATAGACAGTCCAACTGTCGAGCAGCCGGTAGAAGCTGCGGGCATTCTTTTTTGTATAGGCCCATTCGGCCATGGTCGCGCCCTGCACGGCCGCCAGCACCGAGGCGGAGAACGAGTAGGGGCCGACACCGGGGATGCCCGCCTTGATCGATTCTGCGCACAGGAAGAAGGACACTTTGCCGGCCGATTGTGCTTGGAGAGCCGCAGGGGCGCCGAAGTCATAGTCGCACGAGACGATCACCAGCTCCGCGTTTTGATCGAGCACTGCAAGGCCCGCCTTGGCGCCTTCGGCCTGATCGGTCTTGGTGTCCGCAAACACGGGTTTGATCTTCTTGCCGAGCAGACCGCCCGCCTTGTTGATCTCGTCGATGCGGATCAGCGCAGCATCCTGCGCCGGCTTGTCATAGGCCTGCATGAAACCGGATGCCGCCGTGGCGAAGCCGACGACGATCTCGTCGGCCGCCAAAGTCGGCGTACACCACAGTGCGGTCGCGGCAGCCAAAGTGGCCAGTACTATCTTGACGCGCATCAACAACTCCTCTGTTTTCTCGATTGGACTTCAGTTCATTTCCCTCAACGCGGTCTGCACCGGCCGTGTCAGGCGTCGTTGGAGCGGCCATCCCCTCCAGGACAGCTCCCGGTTGCGGGAGAGGCCGGTTGGCAAGAACATCAATATGACGATCGTGATGATGCCGATCGCGATCTCTTGAATTCCGTTCGGAAGCGCGATGGTCAGGCCGCCGAGGCCGATGCCCTTTTCGAGGTTGCGGAACAATTCGATCAGCGCTGAAATCACGACGACGCCGCTGACGGCACCGGTAAGGCTGAACATGCCGCCTACCACCAGCATCGACAGCGTGATGAACGTCGTGCGCAGATAGAACGAGCCGGGATTGACGATGCTCAGGAAATGCGCATAGAGCGCGCCGGCGAGACCTATGACGCAGGCACTGACGACGAAGGCGATCAGCCGCTCGCGGACGATATCGATTCCGGAGGCGCTGGCAGCCACGGCCTCATCTCGGGCGGCGCGAAGCGCTAACCCGGAGCGAGAAACGGAGTAGAGATAGGCGATTGCGATGGCGACCGCAGCCCCCAGCCATCCGACCCAGGCATTCATGGTGGGCGGAATGCCCACGATCGAACCTTGTCCGCCCGTCACCGAGTCCCAGTTCGAATAGACGTTGTTGACGACGCCGAGCAGCCCAAAGGTGGCAATCGAAGCGGCGATACCCGACAACCGCATGATGACGCGCCCGACGATCAGCGCGAACAGGGCCGCGAACACGCCCGAGATCGGCGTGGCGACCCACATCGGCAACTGCGTGTGCAAGAGCCATGCAGGCAACCCTTTGAGCGTGATCGACTTCATGACCGGCGGAATGGTCAGCCAGGCGGTCATATAGGCGCCGAGGCACATAAAACTGATATGGCCGAACGACAACAGGCCGGAATTGCCGATGAAGATGTAGAGGCCGGTGACCACCATGATGTTGATGAACATCTCGACCACGGTGCGATTGAAGGCCCTGCTGCCGAATTGATAGGTCAAGGCCGCCATGGCGAGCAGCACCACAATGAGGACCAACGGTGCCACGATCGTTTGCACAATGACCGATGGTCGCTGCGACATCTGTCAGACCCTCTGCTTGGACGATTTGGGTGCGAACAGCCCTTGCGGACGCACCAACAGCACCACGATTACGGCGCCGTAGACAAAGGCGTCGCGGAACACGCGAGCGTCATGCGGCAGCGTGGCCTGAAACACGACGCTGGCCGCGCCGATCAGGAAGCCAGCGGCAACGGCTCCCGGCACGCTGCCTAGACCACCGATCACCGTGGCAATGAAGGCGATGAGCATGACATTGGCACCCATCGCGATATCCGCCGTGCCGGAGTTGGTCGCCAGGATCAATCCAATTGCTGCCGCCAGCATGCCGCTGATGGCAAAAGCCAGCAGAATGACTCCGTTGGCGCGCACCCCGAGCATGCGGGCCATGGTGAAGTTCTCGGCTGCTGCGCGCATCTCCAAGCCGTAGCGCGTGCGCTTGAGGAACAGCGTAAGGGCGGCCAGGACAGCCAGGGTGATGATGATCGTGACGACTTGCAACATCGGAATGCGGGCGCCGAAGAATTCGACCGGCAGGCCGAGACTGGGCCACAGCGTGATCGATTTCGGGCGGCTCGAATAAAGCATCAGCAGAAGATGCCGAATTACGAAGCCGAGGGCGAAGGACGCGATCATCATCGTCGCCGGATTGGCATGGCGAAAGCGGCGGAAGACAATGATCTCCGACAGCACCGATAGCGTAGCCCCGACAAGCAGCAGCAGCGGGATGAGAAGATAGAATGGCAGGTTGCCGGCGAAGACGATGGCGGCAGCATTGATTGACGGCCACAGCATCGCGAACACGCAGAAAGCGATGAAATCGCCATGGGCAAAGTTCACCAGCCTCATCACGCCGAAGATCAGCGCTATGCCTAGTGCGCCCAGTGCATAAAGGCTTCCTAGGCTAAGTGCGTCAAAGACGATTTGCAGGATCTCGGTCATGCTCAATGGTCTCCGAAGCCGAAATACGCCTGCTTCAGGCGCTCGTCCTTGACCATTTCCCCTGCTTCACCTTCGAGCACGATGCGCCCGCCGCGCATGAGGATCATCCGCCCGCCGGTCATCATGGCGCGCGTCGAGCTTTGCTCGACGATCAACAGTGTCAGCTTGCGCTGCGCCCGCAGCCGCATCAGGATCTCGTAGACCTGATCGATGATCTTGGGTGCAAGTCCGAGCGATGGTTCGTCGATCGCCATGAGTCGGGGCGAGGTCATCAGGGCCCGGCCGATGACGAGCATTTGCTGCTGGCCACCCGAAAGCATGCCGGCTGCGGCGTGGCGGCGCTCGGCCAGCATTGGGAATTCACGATAGACGGCGTCGAGATCGTCGGCGATCTTGTGCCGGTCGGCCCGCATGCCGGCGCCAACCTTCAAGTTCTCCTCGATGGTCAGCCCACCAAAGACGTGGCGGCCTTCGGGCACCAGCGAAAACCCTCGCCGGGCGATCGATTCCGGCGGAACTCCGGTCAAGTCCGCGCCGCTCAACCTGATTGCTCCCGAGACGTGCGGGACGACGCCTGCAATCGCATTCAGGAGGGTCGATTTGCCGGCACCATTGGGGCCGGTTACGAACAGAACCTCGCCTTCGCTGATGCTGAGAGTGACGCCACGCAAGGCGGTCAGGCGCCCGTAGCGAACCGTGATGTCGTCGACCGCCAGCAAAGTCATGGCGCGACCGCCATGGCAGGCTCGGATGCCGGGATAACTTCGTCCCGCTGCGTGCCCATATAGGCGTGGCGGACCGCATCGCTGTTGCGGATCTGCTGCGGTGGACCGACTTCGATGATCTCGCCGGAGTCGAGCACGAAGATGCGTTCGCACAATTCGAGCACCAGCCCGATATTGTGCTCGATCAGCAGCACGCCAGTCCCGAGTTCTCCGGCAATCCGCTTGATGATCTCGGCCAGATCATGGCTTTCATGTTCGGACATGCCTGCGGCGGGCTCGTCGAGCAGTAGATAGCGCGGGTTGCCCATGATGGCCCGGCCGATCGCGACCCGCCGTTCGTCGGTGTAGGGCAGGGCGCCGGCAATGGCATTGGCCAGATGCGAGATGCCCAGCCAATCCATCACGCGCTCGGCGTCGGCGATCGCGTCGCGCCGGGTTTGCCCGAGGCCGACGCCAGTCACCTCGAGATTGTCGACCACCGGCAAGTCGCGAAACAGGCGTCCGGATTGAAACGTTCGGGCCACGCCCTTGCGTCGCAGCTTGTGGGCTGCGATGCCGGTGACCATTTCACCTTCCAGCTCCACGGTCCCCGAGCCAACGCGTTGAAATCCCGTCAACACATTGATCAGCGTCGTTTTTCCGGCGCCGTTGGGCCCGATCAGTCCGGTGATGCGTCCGCGCGGCACCGCCAACGTAACGCCAGACAAGGCTTTCAAACCCTCGAACCGGACGCTGACATCACGAGCGGCCAAGTCCAGGTCACCGGAAGCCATCTAGACGCCTCTTCAAAACGCCAAACCGTACGGCACGCTTGATTTTTGCGTCGCATCACGCAATTGTAAAATTCGAAAAATCGTTCGCTGATATCGGAATTTTTTATGGCTCTGACTTTCCGGCAGGTGCGCCACTTCATCGCCACCGCCGAAATCGGAAGGGTTTCGGCCGCCGCGGCCGGTCTCAACGTGACGCAATCGGCGGTCACCGCGTCCATCAAGACCCTTGAAGCGGAGCTCGGACTAAAACTGTTCGACCGGCACTCGAATGGCGTCACCCTTACATTCGACGGTCAGCAATTCCTGCAACGCGCGCGCGCGATCGAGGCCAGCATTGCGGATGCGACGCGCGGCCCACATCGCTGGGGAACCCAGGTCGATGGCACCGTCGACGTTGCCGTCAGCTACACCATAGCCGGCTACTTCCTGCCGCCACTCCTGTCACGTTTTTGGCGCGCCTTTCCCGGCATTACGGTGCGGCTCCACGAATTCGAGCGCGATGCCATCGAGCACAGCCTCATCAGCGGAAGTGTCGATGCCGCCGTCATGCTCGTCTCCAACCTGCACGACCGCGGCTCGATCCGCTCGCATCTGTTGCTGCGCTCGCAACGTCGCCTCTGGACCTGTGCAAATCACCCGCTATTGCACAAGGCAAGTGTTCAATTCGCCGATCTTGTTGGTGAGCCATTTCTGATGCTCACCGTCGATGAGGCCGAACGCTCCGCCATGCGCTACTGGCAGCGTACGCCGCACGTCCCCAACATCATCTTCCGGACACTGTCGGTTGAAGCCGTTCGCAGCATGGTGGCGACCGGCATGGGCATCACCATTCTGTCCGATATGGTCTATCGGCCATGGTCTCTCGAAGGGCATCGGATCGATCTCAAGACGCTGGATGACGATGTTCACACCATGGACGTGGGCCTTGCCTGGAAGAGCAAGGCCCCGCTTTCGCCCGCGGCCCGCGCTTTCTGCGAGTTCGTTGCCCTCGCTTATCCGGGGCCCGATCCGGTTCATTTCGATTGAAAGCCCAGCCACTCGGCGGCGTGATCCAATTTTATCATGGCGCTCGCGTTCTATTGAGGTGTTTCCCGAACCACGCCGACATTGCGTTGCGCATGATCTATTATCAGTGCGTTTGATCAACGCGGGCGTCGTTGCCAAACCTGATTTTGTTTCGGTTGAACGGGAATCGTTCTCGGCGTTTCATCGCGTCGCTAACGTTGCGATGTGCCGGCCGGAGCAGTGGTGCTTGAAGGGGCGCGTTCATATCGAGTCCATTCAATCCACGTCGAATTTGACACCCTGGGCGAGCGGCAGCGTGCGGCCAAAATTGATCGTGTTGGTGGCGCGGCGCATGTAGGCCTTCCACGCGTCCGATCCGGATTCGCGTCCGCCGCCGGTTTCCTTCTCGCCGCCGAACGCGCCGCCGATTTCGGCGCCGGACGGGCCGATATTCACATTGGCGATTCCGCAATCGGAGCCGCGCGCTGACAGAAAGGCTTCAGCCTCGCGCAGATCGTTGGTGAAGATCGAGGACGACAGTCCCTGCGGGACGGCGTTGTGCAATGCGACTACGGCATCGAAGTCGCTGTATTTGATGACATAGAGGATCGGTGCAAAAGTCTCGCGCTCGACCGCTCCGTTCTGTCCGCTGATCTCGACCAGCGCCGGGCGGACATAGAAAGCCGCGTCTGCACCTGCGATGGCGACGCGGTCGCCGCCGACCATGGCAGCACCGGCGGACTCGGCCTCGCCGAGCGCGCGCTGCATCGATTCATAAGCGCGGCCGTCAATGAGAGGGCCGACCAGATTTCCGGTGAGGGGGTTGCCGACCGAGACGGACGCGTAGACCTTCTTCAGGCGCGGCACGAAGCTGTCATAGACGCTTTCGTGAACGAACAGGCGGCGCAACGTGGTGCAGCGCTGGCCGGCCGTGCCCATTGCCGCGAAGGCGACGCCGCGCAGCGTCAGGTCGAGATTGGCGGTTGGGGTCACGATCGCGGCGTTGTTGCCGCCGAGCTCCAGAATGGCGCGGGCGAAGCGCTGCGCCAGCTTCGGCGCGACGGCACGTCCCATCGCGGTCGAACCGGTCGCCGAGACCAGGGGAACCCGGGTGTTGTTGACGAGGGCCTCGCCGATCTCGCGTCCTCCGATCAGCACGGCGGACAAGCCGTCGGGCGCTGCGCCGCCGTCGGCCTTGAAACGCTTGAGGGCGCGCCCGAACAAGGCGTCCGTCGCCAAGGCGGTGAGAGGCGTTTTTTCCGAAGGCTTCCAGACGATGCTGTTGCCGCAGACCAGTGCCAGCGCGGCATTCCATGACCAGACGGCGACCGGGAAATTGAACGCCGAGATGATGCCGGTGACGCCGAGCGGATGCCAGGTCTCCGCCATGCGGTGCTCGTGGCGCTCGGTGGCGATCGTCAAGCCGTAGAGCTGCCGGGAAAGCCCCAGGGCGTAGTCGCAAATGTCGATCATCTCCTGGACTTCGCCGAGGCCTTCGGACTCGATCTTGCCGGCCTCGATGGAAACCAGCCGGCCCAGGGCCTGCTTGCTGGTGCGCAGCTCTTTGCCCAGCAGCCGCACCAGTTCACCGCGCTTGGGACTTGGAACCAGACGCCATGCGAGGAAAGCCGCGTGCGCCTTTTCGATGGCCGTGGCCGCGCCGGCGGCATCGACCTCCCTGACATGCGCCACGGTTTCGCCAGTGATCGGCGTCTTCGAGACCAGCGTGCCACCGGTATGGCTGAAGGGTTCGACACCAAGCTCAACCAGAAGCGCTTCGACCTCGGTCTTGAGCGAGAGGTTTCCGGCCTGAACGGGTTGTTTGTCTGGCATGAGGGACTCCGTGATGTCCCATAGAGAGGACAAGACTCGGCATTTTCAAACGATAGAAGCTCAATAAGTCATTCCGATGCCGAATGACCAGAGGACGAAGCCAAAATCGCTCGGAGTTGAGGGCGAGCCAGCAGATCCGACCCAGTCAGGGGGCGATCTTCAACGGTCTGGAGCCGTTTCCAAGAGAAGCCATTCCCGGAACGCAACAAGTGGCGGGTGGGTTGCCCGGTCGGTCGGCCAGACCAGATAGTAGGCCTCGGTGCTTTTCATCGGCAGATCGAGCGCGCGCACCAGCTTGCCGGCGCTCAACTCCTCCTCGATGAGAAATTCAGGAAGCAGGGCGACGCCGAGACCGGAGATCGCCGCCTGCGATGCGGTGGCGAACTGGTCCAGCAGCATGCCGTGGACGGCGTGGGCGTCGACGCCGTGCAGCGTCAGCCATTGTTCCCACGCGTCCGGGCGCGTCGTCAGGTGCAGCAGAGGGGCTTTCCGGAGATCGCTTGCCCGTTTGAAACCGTACTGCCTTCGCAGCGCGGCACTACAGGCGGGGATTACGGTCTCCGACCGCAGCAAAGCGAGTTCACCCCCTTGCCATTCCGGCCGCCCGAAATGGATCGCGGCGTCGACGGGCTCCAGCCTGAAGTCGAAATTCGTTAGCCGCGTGACCAGATTGATGGTGATGCCGGGATTGCCCGCGAGGAATTTCGGAAGCCGCGGCGCCAGCCATCTGGTGCCGAAGGTCGGCAGGATCGCAAGCGTCAGCGTGCCGCCGAACGGATTGGCTCGCAGATTGAGCGAGGCGGTGCTGATCTTGCGCAGCGCATCGCGTATCTCGCGGGCATAGGCGTCGCCGCCGACGGTCAGGCGGATGGTCTGCCGTTCGCGATGAAACAGTTCGACCTCGAGCTGTTCCTCCAGCGCCTTGACCTGGCGGCTCACCGCGCCTTGGGTCAGTGACAGCTCTTTTGCGGCGGCCGTGATGCTTCCGGTCCGCGCCGCCGCTTCAAAGGCGGACAGCAGCGGCAGCGAAGGCAAAAAGCGGCGAGGGCCCTGCACGTCATTCTCCGGATGAATGAGGTCTTGACCAAAGATCACTTGGCCCGCCGCTGCCGGCAACGCTAGATTTCTGCCTGGCGTCGCAGTCAGATCTTCAGCATATCTTCAGCGGTCGGCGTCCTACTTGCCGAATTGGAATGACCTAGTCAACGCGCCTTCCGAAAACCCGACCCTGCGGGCGCAAACAGCCGAGGACGTCGGAGACGATGCTAGACAACGCCAGATCGCACGGCCTCTGGGAATTGACCGCACCACCGGCACCCGAAGCCGCTCGTCTGCTCGGATCGATCAAGGTCGACACCGTCATTGTCGGCGGCGGATATACCGGTCTGTCGGCGGCGCTCCATCTCGCGGAGGCGGGTGCCAACGTCGCATTGCTGGAAGCGGTGGAGATCGGCTTTGGCGGCGCCGGTCGAAATGTCGGCTTGGTCAATGCCGGCATGTGGGTGATGCCGGATGTGCTCGCCGACATGCTCGGCGGCGATTACGGCGTACGCCTGCTCGAACTGCTGGGCGACGCCCCGAAACTGGTGTTCGATCTGATCGAGCGTCATCGCATCGAATGCGAGGTCGAGCGTGCCGGCACGCTGCATTGCGCGGTGGGTCCCAAAGGACTGAGGGAACTGGAGCAGCGCGCGGCGCAGTGGAGCCGCCGCGGCGCGCCGGTGGAATTGTTGAACGCGGCCGACACTGCAGCGAAAATCGGCTCGTCGGCCTATACCGGATCGCTGTTGGATCGCCGCGCCGGCACGATTCAACCGCTGGCCTATGCGCGGGGTCTTGCGCGCATTGCCCTGAACGCCGGCGCGAAGATTTTTACTCGCAGCGCTGTGATCTCGGCCGAACGAGCAGGCGGCCAATGGAAGCTGCAAACTGCCGATGGTCACGTCATCGCCGATCGCGTCATCGTCGCTACTGATGCCTATGCGACGGGGCCGTGGTCCGAAGTCATGACGGAGCAGATCCATCTGCCTTACTTCAACTTTGCCACCGAGCAGCTGTCGGACAACGTCCGCGCGTCGATTCTTCCCGAACGGCAGGGCGCCTGGGACACCAGTGAAGTCCTGAGTTCGTTTCGTTTCGACCGCGCCGGCCGGCTCGTGTTCGGAAGCTGCGGCGCGCTGCGCGGCACCGGTGCGGCAGTCCATCGCTCCTGGGCCAAGCGGGCGCTCAAAAAACTCTTTCCTCAAATCGGCGACGTCGGATTCGAAGCCGAATGGCATGGCCTGATCGGGATGACCGACGATCATTTGCCGCGATTCCACAAGCTCGCCGAAAACGTGTTCGGCTTCAGCGGCTACAACGGCCGCGGCATTGCGCCCGGTACGACATTCGGACGCCTGCTTGCACTCCACGCGCTCGGACAGCTTGACGAGAAAGACCTGCCGCTTCCGGCCTCGTTGCCGGTGAAGCCCAGCTTCCGAAGCGCCAAATCGGCCATGTACGAGGTCGGGGCGCAACTCGTCCACCTGATCGAGGCCCGCCGCTAGATCCCGGCATGGAATCTTGGAATTCCATAGGGTGGCAAAAAGATCATATCGGAAATTAGTTGACGATAGGAAACTTTTGCTCAAGGATGAGGTCGCAGCCTGGTCCAAGCCTGACTTTCCGATCCGGGATCCCAGGCGTTCGCAGGGTAGAGGCATGACGGATGGCGCCGTTTACGCTCTGGAGACCCGCGGCCTCAGCCGCGAGTTCGGCGGCTTCTTTGCCGTCAACGGCGTCAACTTCCGCCTTGCGCACAACAGCATGCACGCCGTGATCGGCCCCAATGGGGCCGGCAAGACCACCCTGTTCAACCTTCTAACCAAATTCCTTCCGCCGTCGGCCGGCGCCATCCTGCACGACGGTCATGACGTCACCCGCCTCAGCATGCCGGCGATGGCCAAGCGCAGCGTGGTGCGTTCGTTTCAGATCTCGGCGGTGTTCGCCGGACTGACCGTGCGCGAGAATATCGAGCTCGCGCTGCTGCCCGAACATGGTCTCGCTTGGAACCTGCTCGGCCGGATTTCGCGTCATCGCGCCGTGCTGGATCGCGCCGATGCGCTGCTCGCCCGCTTCGGCCTGTCGGAATATGCCGAGACGATGGCGGGCAGTCTTTCCTATGGCCGCAAGCGCGTGCTCGAACTGGCGACAACGCTGGCGCTCGATCCAAGAGTGTTGCTGCTCGACGAGCCGATGGCCGGGCTTGGCCACGAAGATATCGGGCGCGTGACGCAGTTGATCCGCGAGGCCGGCCGGGGCCGCACCGTCTTGCTGGTCGAGCACAACATGAATGTGGTCGCCGAGCTCGCCGACACCATCACCGTGATGGTGCGCGGCGAAGTGCTGGCGGAAGGAAGCTATGCCGAGGTCTCGTCGCGCGCCGATGTGATGGCCGCCTATACGGGGCAGGCGCATGCCTGAGACGCTAGCGGTCGGAAATCTCGAGGAAATTCACAGTGCGGAGTTCGAAGCCAGGTTTGGCGCGCTCAAGAGCTATCTCGGACTTTAAAGGGCATTATGACCACGATATTCGACGTCCCTTCCGCAGTCCTCTATGGCCAGCTCCTGCTCGGGCTGATCAACGGCGCCTTCTACGCCATGCTGAGCCTCGGCCTTGCGGTGATCTTCGGTATGATGAACATCGTGAACTTCGCCCATGGCGCGCAGTACATGATGGGCGCGATGGGCGCGTGGCTGCTGCTCAATTATCTCGGCGTCGGCTATTGGTGGGCGTTGATCCTGGCGCCGCTCGTCGTCGGCGCGATCAGCATCGTGATCGAAGTGGCGCTGCTGCGGCGGCTTTACAAGCTCGACCATCTCTATGGCATGCTGCTCACCTTCGGCCTCGCGCTGATGGTGCAGGGCGCGTTCAGCAACTGGTTCGGCTCATCGGGCCAGCCCTACACGATTCCGCAGGCGCTGACCGGTGGCCGCAATCTCGGCTTCATGTTCCTGCCGAACTACCGCGCCTGGGTGATAGCGATCTCGGTCGTGATCTGCCTCGGCACCTGGTACGTCATCGAGCGGACCAAGCTTGGCGCCTATCTGCGCGCCGCGACCGAAAACCCAGTGCTGGTTCAGGCCTTCGGTATCCGCGTTCCGCGCATGATCACGCTGACCTACGGCGCTGGCGTCGCGCTTGCCGCGCTGGCGGGCGTCTTGGCCGCGCCGGTCTACCAGGTCGGGCCGCTGATGGGCGCGGATATTTTGATCGTCGTGTTCGCGGTGGTGGTGATCGGCGGCATGGGGTCGATCGCGGGCTCGATCGTGACCGGTTTCCTCGTCGGCATCATCGAGGGTCTGGCCAAGGCGTTCTATCCTGAGGCCTCGACCACGGTCGTGTTCGTGGTGATGGCGGTGGTGCTGCTGATCCGCCCGGCTGGGCTGTTCGGATCGAAGCTCGAGGCCGCGCAAGGCCAACCGCAGTCCGGCCTGTCGGCGCCGGCGCCGTCCGTGCGCACGCAGATGCTGATCTTCCTGACGCTCGCCGCCTGTCTCGCAGCGGCGCCACTTATCGTCTATCCCGGCTTCATGATGAAGGCGATGATCTTTGCGCTGTTCGCCTGCGCCTTCAATTTGATCGCCGGCTACGGCCGGCTCGTCTCTTTCGGCCACTCGATGTTCCTGGGTTCGGCCGGCTATGTCTGCGGCCATGTCGCGAAGATCTGGGGGCTGCCTCCCGAATTCGCGATCCTGGCCGGAACCGCAACGGCAGCGCTGCTCGGCCTCGTCACCGGCTGGCTCGCCATCCGCCGCAGCGGCATCTACTTTGCGATGGTGACGCTCGCCTTCGCGCAGATGATCTATTTCGTGGCGCTGCAAGCGCGCTTCACCGGCGGCGAGGACGGACTCCAGGCGATTCCGCGCGGCGTGCTGTTCGGGCTGATCGACCTGTCGCGGCCCGCCAATCTCTACATCCTTGTGCTGGCGATATTCCTCGGCGGCTTTTTCCTGATCATGCGCCTGGTCGGCTCGCCGTTCGGGCGCGTGCTGAAGGCGACCAGCGATCATGACGCGCGCGCGCAGTCGCTCGGCTTCGACACGCGCCACTACAAGCTCGTTGCGTTCACGCTCTCGGCGGCATTGGCGGGGCTCGCGGGTTCGACCAAGGCGATCGTCAGCCAGATCGCCAGCCTGACCGACGTGCACTGGTCGATGTCGGGCGAGGTGCTGTTGATGACGTTTCTCGGCGGCGTCGGCACGCTCTACGGCCCGGTGGTCGGCGCCTTCATCGTCGTCGCCATGCAGAACTATCTGGCGGCCTTCGGACAATGGGTCACCGTCATTCACGGCCTGATCTTCGTCCTCTGCGTGCTCGCCTTCCGGCGCGGCATCGTCGGCGAACTGATCGAATTCTGGCATCGCCACCGTCGAGCACCGGCGGCAACCCCAGCCGTGCTTCGCAAGGTGGCCGTCGCGCCGCAGGAATGAGCCATGACGTTTTCGACAAGGACACTTCGCCATCCGGGGGAGTGGGGCAGGACTGAACCAAACCCGCTCGGAAGAGCGGAGCTGACAACGGGGGATAGATAATGCGACAGATGCCTTCCAAATTCCTGCGCGGGATCGCGGCCGGACTCTGCCTCGGCTCGCTCGCTGCCGCCGGCCAAGCCTCGGCCCAAATCAGTGACGACGTGGTCAAGATCGGCGTGCTGACCGATATGTCCGGCCAGTATTCTGACCTCAACGGACCGGGTTCGTTGCTGGCGGCCCAGATGGCGGCGGCAGATTTCGGCGGCAAGGTGTTGGGCAAGCCGATCGAGATCATCGGCGCCGACCATCAGCAGAAGGCCGATATCGGCGTCGGCATCGCCCGGCGCTGGATCGAGAACGAGAAGGTTGACGCCATCTCTGACGTCACCAACAGCGCCATCGCGCTGGCGGTGCAGCAGCTGACGCGCGAGACCAGTCGCGTGGCGCTGTTCGCCTCGCCGGGCACGACGGATTTGACCGGCAAGCAATGCTCGCCCACCGGCTTTCACTGGGTCTACGACAATTATTCCAACGCGGTCGGCCCGCTGAAGGCGCTGATCGATAAGGGCAACGATACATTCTTCATTATCACCGCCGACTTCGCCTTCGGGCATTCGCTCGAGAAGATCGCGAGCGAAGCCATCAAGGCGAATGGCGGCAAGGTGCTGGGCACCGTCCGCCATCCCTTCGGCGCCGCCGATCTCTCGTCGTTCCTGCTGCCGGCGCAGGCATCGAAAGCCAAAGTCATCCTGCTCGCCACCGCCGGCAAGGATATGACGACGGCGATCAAGCAGGCCAACGAGTTCGGCATCATCGCGGGCGGCCAGGCTATCGCTGCGCCGGTCGTGTTCATCACCGATGTCCACGCCCTCGGCCTGCCGACCGCGCAGGGCATCTCGTTTGTCGAGGGTTTCTATTGGGACCAGAACGACGAGACGCGTGCCTTTGCCAAGCGCTTCTTCGAGACCCGCAAGACCATGCCGACGTCGGTGCATGCCGGCGTCTATTCCTCGGTCACGCATTATCTGAAGGCGATCGAGGCCGCGGGTACCGATGAGGCCAAGGCCGTTGCTGCCAAGATGCGCGAGTTGCCGGTTAACGACTTCTTTGCCAAGGACGGTAAGGTGCGCGAGGACGGGCGCATGGTCCACAATATGCTGCTGGTCCAGGTCAAGAAACCTTCCGAATCGAAACAGCCATGGGACTATTATAACGTCCTGGCGACCGTTCCCGGCGAGCAGGCTTTCCAATCTCTCGCCCAGAGTGAATGCCCGCTCGTAAAGAAGTGAGGCGGGGCCCTGGCGGCGACGCGCCGCCAGGGGCCGCACCTCGGCAAGAAAAGGGAGAAAACCGAGATGAAGAAGACTGCGACGCGACCGTCGCTGAGGGAGGCCGCGGCCGCGGAAATCGTGCCCGCGCGCTTCTCGGCCGACGCCGCGCCGGCCGAGAAAAGCGACGACCTCGGTCACAGATTGAAGCGTGTGCGGATCGACAAGGGGTGGACGCTGAAAGAAGTGAGCGAGCGCACCGGGGTGGCGCGCTCGACCCTGTCGAAGATCGAGAACGGCCAGATGTCGCCGACCTATGATGTGCTGCAGAAGATCACGCGCGGCGTCGATCTCGACATCGTCGAACTGTTCGACCAGCGCCGCCAGAACGCGCCGTTCGGCCGCCGCAGCGTCACGCGCAACGGCGAGGGCAAGCCGCACCGGACCGGCACCTATGATTACGAGGTGTTGGCGACCGACCTCTCGCAAAAGCACATCCTGCCTTTCAAGGCGCGGATCAGGGCGCGCAGCCTCGACGATTTCCCGGGCTGGGTGCGTCACGAGGGCGAGGAGTTCCTGTGTGTCTTGTCCGGCTCCGTCCAGGTGTTCACGGAATTCTATGCTCCCGTCACGCTCGGAGTCGGCGACAACACCTATTTCGACAGCAAGATGGGGCACGCCATCGTGTCGTTGAGCGAGGACGATGCCGAGGTCATCTGGATATGCACCGGCATCACCGCACTCTCATGATTTTGTAGAACAGGAATAATACCGATGCTGCGCAGCTACTCCGCTGCCGAAGTCCATGCCGCGCTCACCTTCCCCAAGCTGATCGAGGCATTGCGCGAGGCTTTCAGGCGCGACGGCGAGCCGATGCCGTTGCGGCAGGCCTATGACGTCGGCGTCAATGGTGCGCCGGCGCGTCTCCTGACAATGCCGGCCTGGATCCGCGGTGAGGCTCTCGGCGTCAAGCTCGTGACAGTTTTTCCGCGGAACGCCGAGCGCGGTCTTGGCGCGGTGTCGTCGCTTTATTTCCTGCTCGACGGCCAGACAGGCCAGCCGCGCGCGACAATCGACGGCGAGGCCCTGACCAATCGCCGCACCGCCGCGGCTTCGGCACTCGCATCTGGCTATCTGTCGCGCGCGGACAGCCGTACGCTGCTTATCGTCGGAACCGGCCACGTCGCGCGCCACCTCGCCGTCGCTCACCGCGCCGTACGTCCGATCGAGAAGGTGCTGGTATGGGGACGCAACCCTGAACGCGCGCGGGCCCTGGCCGACACGCTTGTCCGGCAGGGTGTGAACGCAGCTCCGGTGGCCGATCTTGCCGTGGCCTTGCCGCAGGCTGATATCGTGAGCTGCGCCACGACCTCGATCGAGCCTTTGGTCAAGGGCGAGCTGTTGCGGCCGGGAACCCATGTCGATCTGGTCGGTGCCTTTACGCCGCAGATGCGCGAAAGCGACGATGCGGCCGTTTCGCGCAGTCGCGTCTTCGTCGATACCTATGCCGGCGCTTTCGCCGAAGCCGGAGACCTGCTGCAACCCATCGCCGCTGGAAACTGGAGTGCCGACAGGGTCTGCGGAGATCTCCATGAACTGACAAATGGCACCAAGGTGGGCCGCCTTGACCGCAACGATATCACCCTGTTCAAGTCGGTCGGGGCGGCGATTGAGGATCTCGCGGCCGCAAGACTGCTGGCGAACGAGGCCGAGGCGAGTTCACATGCGCGGCCTGCTGAACGAGGGTGCGCGGCAACCAAGGCGTGACGATGTCTACGCAGGAAAAGCCTGGCTTTTGCACGCTTTGCCGCTCCCGCTGCGGCACCATCAACGTCGTCGAGAATGACAGGCTGGTCGCGGTGCGGCCGAACCCGGCGCACCCGACCGGCAAGGCGATATGCCCAAAGGGCAGGGCCGCGCCAGAGATCGCGCATTCGGCCCGACGCCTGAGGACGCCGTTGCGACGCACCGCGCCGAAGGGCGCCGTCGACCCGGGCTTCGTGCCGATGTCCTGGGACGAGGCGCTGACCGAGATAGCCGGGCGGCTCGGGCGCTACCGGGCGGAGAGCGGGCCGGAGTCGGTCGCCTTCGCGGTGACCTCCGGCTCGTCGTCATCGACATCCGACAGCCTCGACTGGATCCAGCGCTTCATTCGCGGCTTCGGCAGTCCGAACAACTGCTTCTCCACCGAGATCTGCAATTGGCACAAGGACCATGCGCACGCGTTCACCTTCGGCTGCGGGCTGCCGACGGCAGACTATCGCAACTCCGAACTGATCCTGCTCTGGGGCCACAACCCTGCCAATGTATGGCTTGCCCAGGCGGAGGCGATCAGCGCCGCGCGGGCGAGAGGCGCCAGGCTTGCGGTGATTGATCCGCGCCGGACCGGCTCGGCGCGCGACGCCGATCTGTGGCTGCGGATCGGCCCCGGCACCGATGGCGCGCTGGCGCTCGGCGTTGCGCGCTGGCTCATTGTCAACCGCGCCTACGATTCCGATTTTGTGCGTGATTGGACCAATGCCGCCTTCCTGATCCGCAACAATGATGGCTGCTTCTTGCGCGCCGGCGATATCGGGCTTGCAGGCGACGGCTTTCTGGTCTGGGACGCGGTCGCGGGCAAAGCAGTGCCGGCCGACGGGGGGCTCGCGACAGCGGCGCTCGAAGGATGTTTCGAGGTCGTCGGCGCCGAAGGCCCGATCGCCTGCCGCACCGGTTTCGATCACTATGTCGCGGCAGCCGAACCCTACGATCCCGCGACGGTCGAGCGCATCACCGGCATCCCGGCGGCGCAAGTTGAGGAACTCGCGGCCACGATCTCGAAGGCGGCATCGATCTGCTATCACGGCTGGACCGGGCTCGGACAGCACAGCAATGCCTCGCAGACCGAACGCGCGATCGCCACGCTCTATGCGCTGACCGGCCATTTCGATGCGCCAGGCGGCAATGTCAGGATGCCGAGCCTTCCGGTCCCGTCGCTGCATTCCATGGCGATGATCCCGCCGGAGACAAGAACGCGCACGTTGGGACTCGCGGAACGCCCGCTCGGGCCGCCGGTCGACGGCTGGATCACCTCCAGCGATTTCTACGACGCGGCGCTGATCGGCAAACCTTACCGCGTGCGGGCGCTGTTCGCGTTCGGCTCCAATTTGCTGGTCTCGCATCCGGCACCGGAGCGCGGGCGCGAGGCGCTGAAGGCGCTCGACTTCCAGGTCCATTGCGATCTGTTCCTGAACCCCACCGCCGAGATGGCGGATATCGTGCTGCCGGTGTCGAGCCCCTGGGAGCACGAGGCGCTGCGCCTTGGCTTCGAAATCTCGCCCGAGGCGCAGGAATTGGTGCAGCTGCGTCCGCAGATGATTCCGCGGCAGGGCGAGGCGCGTTCGGATATGTGGATCGTGTTCCAACTCGCCAAGCGGCTCGGGATGGGCGAGCTGTTCTTTGACGGCGATGTCGAAAAGGGTTTTGAGTATCTGCTCGCCCCGCTCGGCCTCGATCTCGAAGCGCTGCGGGCGCGCCCCGAAGGCATTCGCGTACCGCTCAAGCATGGCCATCGCAAGTACCAGACGAGCGGTTTCGCGACACAGACTGGCAAGGTCGAGCTCTATTCGGAATTGCTGCATCGCAACGGCTATCCGGCGGTACCGCGCTTCATCGAACCGGCCGAGCGCCGCAATGATGCGTTTCCGCTGACGCTGTTTTCCGCCAATAACGGCTATTTCTGCCACAGCCAGCATCGCGGCATCAATGCGCTGCGCCGCAAGCGCGCAGAACCGACCGCCGAGATCCATCCCGAACTCGCCCGCGGCAAGGGCATTCTGGAAGGTGACTGGATGTTGGTGCGCAGTCGCAAGGGCACGATCCGGATCCGCGCCGCTTTCAACGACGCGCTCGCACGGAACGTGGTGGCGAGCGATTATGGCTGGTGGCAACCTGCACCGGATCTCGGCCTGCCGGGCTATCTGCCCGACGAGGCGCGGCCTATCGGCGCGAGCTTCAACGCCATTATCTCGGAACACGGGCGCGATCCTCTCAGCGGATCGCTGGCGCTGCGCTCCTTTGCCTGCGACGTCGAACGTGACGAGACCACCGCCTGGCAGGGCTGGCGATCGTTCGTCGTCGCAGAGCGCCGCGAGGAATGTAGCGATGTAGTGACGTTGACACTACGACCGGTCGACGGCGGCTCGCTTCCGGCTTTCCGGCCAGGTCAGTACATCGGCCTCCGGATTGGCGAGGCGACCCGCTCCTATTCGCTGACTGGAGCCGCCGTTCCTGCGCCCGATGTCTATCGCATCGGTGTCAGGCACATCGAAGGCGGGCAGGTTTCGACGGCGATCAGGCAAGTGCTTACACCGGGCGACACCATCGAATTGCGGTCACCGAAGGGCGGCTTCGTCCTGCCGTCGCGCAACGAATTTCCGGTCGTCTTGATTGCCGGCGGCATCGGCATCACGCCGTTCCTGTCCTATCTCGAAACGCTGGAGGGCGGCGCCGACGAGCCGCGCGTCACGCTGCATTATGGCTGCCGGGATGGCGAAAGCCGGCCGTTCCACCATCGGCTTGAAGCGCTGCGGCAGCGGCTGCCGAACCTGACGCTCGTCACGCATCTGAGCCGCCCGCAGAGCGGCGACCGCTTCGACCGGCTTGGCCGGTTCACTGTGGCGGATATCGACGCGGAATTGCTGCGCAAGCGTGCGCGCTTCTACATGTGCGCATCGGATGCGATGATGGAAGAAGTCAGTGTAGGGCTGCAGGCGCGTGGCGTACCGGCCTTCGAGATTTTCAAGGAGCGCTTCCGCTCGCCCGCGCCGCCGATGCTTGATGGCCTCGTGTCACGCCAAATCCATTTCGCCCGCTCTGGACGCACGCTGACGTGGTCTCCGCAGGCTCCGCTGGCCAGCATTCTCGCGGTTGCGGAAAGCGCAGGCATAGCGATTCCGAGCGGATGCCGTGTCGGACAATGCGAGAGCTGCGCCGTGCCGATTAAAACCGGCGAGGTTCGCCATCTCGTCGATTGTTCGGAGTTGGATGAGGGACATTGCCTGACCTGTCAGGCTGTTCCACTTTCCGATCTCGTCATCGACGCATGACGGGGTAGCGGAAGCTGCGATCAGAATCGCTTGGCGTGCAACAGGAAGAGACCGGTTCTTCAAAGCGTCAGGACAACTTCAATCGTGCGAACGTCTCTGAAAATGCGACATTTTCACTGAAATCCGGTTTCGGTAAGGAAAACCAAATCATGAAGGTGCCTGCGCCGGACGCAGGTCTAATCTGAAGCGCTTCGGATCGGTGAAGCGGCGTGATCCAATTTCATCAAGTCCCTCACGTTTTGTTGAGATGTTTCCCGAATTACGCCCACGTTGCGCCGCGTATGACCAATCGTCGGTACGTTTGATCAACGCAGACTTCATTGCCGAAGCTAATTTGTATTTTGGTTGAGTGTGAGTCGTTCTCGGCGTTTCATCGCGTGGCTGACGTTGGGATGTGAATTGAGGAGAGGGATGTTTCAAATAAAAATCTGTGGCGGACGGATCGGAATGCGATTGAGTGAAGATCCTGTGCACTCGGGCGTTCGTGTGCACCATGTGTGCACTGAGAATGCAGATTCGACGATTTGGTTTTCGGTTGGGGGCGGGCATGATCCTAGAAAGTCCGGCGTAAACGGGAGGCGCTCGGGCCAGATTTGCCAGTCGGTCCAATCCCCTATAGGATCGGCTTGAGGCACAAAAGATTAATGAGATGAATGACTTAGACTATCGCTTCTCCGTCGCCCCCATGATGGATTGGAACGACTGAGCGCGCGATGGTTTGCCTATCGCGAAAATACACATTGTGTTTCAATGTGCTGTTTGGTCGCTGACAAATTGGCAAACCTCTTGATTTCCAAAGTATTTCACTCTTCCCTAGGGAATGCCACCCGACCAGTCACATGACGGACCAATTGCCTTCAAGTGATTCCAGCGAATGTCAGTATCGGTAGCTGCGCGTCCCTGCTTTGCACATACCATTCGAGAAGTTCTTGAGTTTAGGCGGACTCAATGGTAGCGCCTCGTCAGCGCGAACGGATGAGTTAGCTCCATCCCGGCAACACGTCTCGACTTCGTCGCGCGCGGCGCTCGACCCCTCGGTCATGCCGAAATATCCGTAAACAGGTCCTGACCCCCGATTTCGTCGTCACGGGCATTGGCGATGATCCGCGGCTCGCCGTCGAAAGTCTCCAAGAGCAACCCGCGCGCCTTGATCGCTTCGAGGGCGGAATTCCATTTTCCGACGGTAGCTCAAACGGTGGGTTTTGGCCTAAGAGGGTCGAAAATGCTTTGTCTTTCAATGGATGTTGACTGACACTCTCTCCATATCCTCTGCACCCTTCACACCAACGTGATTCCGCGCACAGACCCGTTGGCACAGGTCGACTACGTGCGCGTCGTAGATTTGAAATATTGGGGCGAGCAAATCGGACATGATGCCCGGTTGTAAAGTCGATTGGAATTTTGGAAAAGCGGATTGGCGCTCTAAACGCGTGTTGATTGCTGTCCTTGGCCGAGCGCCTCAGACACGACAGTTAATTAGCCCGCACTACGAGTTCGACCCGATTCAGCGCCGGCAGTCTCACGCGGCGATCTCGGCCGGCAACCGTGCGCCGGTCATGAAGGAGACCGCGTCCGACATGGTGTAGGATTTCGGGTCGATCACCGTCAGCCGCCGCCCGAGCCGATGGATACGAATCCGGTCGGCGATTTCGAAGACGTGCGGCATGTTGTGGCTGATCAGCACGATCGACACGCCGCGCCGGCGCACGTCGAGAATGAGTTCGAGCACGCGGCGCGATTCCTTGACGCCGAGAGCGGCCGTCGGCTCGTCCATGATCACCACGCGCGAGCCGAAGGCAGCGGCCCGCGCCACCGCCGCGCCCTGGCGCTGGCCGCCTGACAGGGTTTCGACGCGCTGATTGATGTTCTGCACCGTCAACAGGCCGAGCTCGGTCAGCTTCTCGCGCGCGATCCGCTGCATGGCCTTGCAATCCGGTATCCGGCAGACCGAGCCGAGCGGGCCGGCGCGGTGCAGTTCACGGCCCATATTGTCGGCAATCGAAAGGCTCGGCGACAGCGCCAGCGTCTGATACACGGTCTCGATGCCGGCGGCCCGCGCATCGAGCGGCGACTGGACGCTGACGTCGACTTTGACGTTTGGCTGCCGTTGCTCATGCCGACACCTTCCGGATCCATTGATCGAGTGCAACCGCGATGATGATCAGCCAGCCGACGGTGAATTCCTGCCACAGCACGTCGACGCCGGAGAGCGCGAGCCCGTTGCGGAACACGCCGACGATCAGGGCGCCGATCAGCGTGCCGACGATCGAGCCGCGCCCGCCGAACAGGCTGGCGCCGCCGACCACAACCGCGTGATGCTGTCGAGATTGGCGGTCTGCCCGGCCTGCGGACTGACCGAGCCGATCCTTCCGATCAGCGCCCAGGCGCCGAGTGCGCAGATCACGCCGGCCGCCACATAGACCGTGAACAGGACGCGGCCGGTGCGGATTCCGGCGAGCCGCGCCGCATCGGGATCGTCGCCGACCGCGTAGAGATGGCGGCCGAACGCGGTGCGGTTAAACACGAACCAGATCAGTGCGACTAGCGCGAGCATGAAGAACGAACCATAGGTGAAGCGGGCACCGAGAATGTCCACCGGCGTTCCCAGCACCTGCAGCAACGGCGCGGCTTTCGCCACATCCTGCGAACGGATTGTTTCGGAGGCGGAATACCAGAGATTGAGCGCGAAAAAGATCGACCAGGTGCCAAGCGTCACGATGAAGGGCGGCAGCTTGAGCCGCGTCACCAGCGCACCGTTCATCGCGCCGCAGCCGCCGCCGGCCGCGATTCCGATCAGGAGCGCGAGCGGGACGGGCAGGTCGGCGGTGATCGCAAGCTTGCCCATGATCACCGAGCACAGCACCATGATGGCGCCACCGACAGATCGATGCCAGCGGTGATCACGATCAGCGTCTGGGCCGCGCCGATCACGCCGATGATCGTCACCTGCTGGATGATCAGCGACAGGTTGAACGAGGAGAGGAAGCGCGGGCCGACGATGAGACCGAAAACCACGATGCCGAGCAACAGCACGATCGCGGGCACTGCAGTCGGGTTTGCATGAAGAAAATGTTGCAGCTTGCGCAACGGGGACTTGGCGTGGACCTCGAACTCGGCCACGCGGTCGTCCTTTTTGTCGAGGTTGTTCTTATCCAGTTCCATCTTGTCCAATGGGGCTTCGAAGGCCTGCATGGCGGGGTGCTGCTGCCGATATTGGTCACCGCGCCTTCCTCGTACCACAGCGTTGGCCGTCTGGCGGTCGGCGGGGGCATCGTTGCTCGACAGGTGTCGCGATATCGCGCGACGCCTGTCTTCAGCCGAATCTAAAAGCTTGGCTTAACCCCAGCACTTCTTCAAGGCGGCAGCGGTGTCGATCGAGGTCAGGCCCGCGGCGGGCTTGTCGGTCATGAGCTAGACGCCGGTGTTGAAGAAATCGTGCCCGGGCGAAGGCTGCGGCTTGGTGCCGGTCTCGGCGAACTTCTTCACGGCCTCGACGCCCTTTGCCGCCATCAGCAGGGGAAACTGCATCGAGGTCGCGCCAATCACGCCGTCCTTGACGTTGCGCACACCAGGACAGCCGCCGTCGACCGAGACGATCAGCACGTCCTTGTCGCGGCCGACCGAGCGCAGCGCCTCATAGGCGCCGGCCGCCGCCGGTTCGTTGATAGTGTAGACCAGGGAAATTCCAGGGTCCTTCTGCAGCAGGTTTTCCATCGCCTTGCGGCCGCCTTCCTCGTTGCCGGCGGTGACGTCATGTCCGACGATGCGGGCATCCTTCTCGTCGCCGATCTTGGCCGGGTTGCCGGGATCGATGCCGAAGCCTTTCAGGAATCCCTGATCGCGCCCGACATCGACCGAAACCTGGTTCACGCTGAGGTCGAGCATGGCAATCTTGGCCGAGGCCGCCTTCGGCCCCAGCGTCTTCAACGCCCACTGACCGATCAATTCGCCGGCATTGAAATTGTCGGTGGCAAAGGTCACGTCCGCCGCGGTCGGCGGGTCGAGCGGTGTGTCGAGTGCAATCACCAGCACGCCTTTGGCGCGCGCTTTTCCGATCGCCGGCACGATGGCGCGGGAGTCATTTGCCGTGATCAGGATGCCCTTGGCGCCGGCGGCGATCAGATTTTCGATGGCGGCGACCTGGCTATCATTGTCGCCGTCGATCTTGCCGGCGAACGAGCGCAACTCGATGCCCGTTGGCGGTCGCCGCCTCTTCGGCACCGGCCTTCATCCTGACGAAGAAGGGATTGGTGTTGGTCTTGGTGATGAGGCCGACGATCGGTTTGTCAGCGGCATTGGCGGTGGTGGCGCCCAAGGCAACGCCTGAGGCGATCCCGAGCGCGGCAAAGAATACGACTGGCTGACGCATTATTATTTTTCCCTCCCATCGGGCTGACCTTGCGGCCGCGCGGATCGACCGCGCGATACCCAGTCGCCCTTCAGTTCCGCTATCAGGCATCGTCGGGAGCAGCTCGTCAATAAATAAATCATCCCGATTTAATTATTGACACCTGAGACCAACCCCGGCCATTGTCCGGAACGCGGCACGCTTTGGCTGACCGAAGCGAAGGCGCAGCAAAGCCTGTACGAAGGCCGGAATCGTTGCAAATGCAGGAAAAGCCGCGATTTTTGGGGAGCCGACGATGGATGAAGAAGCGCCGTTGGCAGGCGCCAGCCAGCCCATGACGGCTCTTTCGGCTGGGAGCCGCGGCACCAGCCAGAGTGGCGTCGGCCTTTATAACGAGCGGCTGATCCTGTCTTTGATCCGCCGCCAGCGCAGCCTCGCCAAGGTCGAGATCGCGCGCCTGACCGGTCTTTCGACCCAGACGACCACGGTCATCATCAATCGCCTGGAGGCGGACGGATTGCTGCTTGCCGGCGAGCCGCAGCGCGGCCGCATCGGCCAGCCATCGGTGCCGTATGCGCTCAATCCGGATGGCGCGTTCGGGCTCGGCCTGATGATCGGCCGCCGCAGCTCCGACCTCGTGTTGATGGATTTCACGGCCGGCATCCGAGCGCGACGCCGCATAATCTATTCCTATCCTGCTCCGCCGGAGATCCTCGCCTTCATCGAACGGGAGATACCGAATCTGTTGGCCGAACTGTCGGTCACGCAGCACGGTCGCATCAGCGGCCTCGGGGTCGCGATGCCGTTCGAGCTTTGGAACTGGGAGGCGGATCTTGAGACGCCGCCGGGCGTGCTCGGGCAATGGCGGGATTTCGATGTCGCGGCCGAACTGTCGCGTCGTTTCCCACGCTGGCCGGTCCGCCTCTGCAACGACGCGACCTCGGCTTGCGCCGCCGAGCTCACCTTCGGCGCCGGTGCCACCTATCGCGACTTCGCCTATTTCTATGTCGGGACCTTCATCGGCGGCGGCATCGTCCTCAACGGCAGCCTGTTTCCGGGTCGCAGCGGCAATGCCGGCGCGCTCGGGTCGATGCCGATCATGCATCGCGAGCCGAATGGCGATGCGAGCCTGCAGCAACTGATCCGCATCGCCTCGATCTGTCGGCTGGAGCGTCG
>Ga0307509_10001043_pt1 | contig 47587 bp, 45 predicted proteins | sample 10_EM_MG_FD_202245 | JGI IMG/M metagenome (GOLD analysis project Ga0307509, IMG submission 202245) | Populus trichocarpa ectomycorrhiza microbial communities from riparian zone in the Pacific Northwest, United States - 10_EM | ecosystem: Host-associated > Plants > Roots > Unclassified | place... | reverse complement strand
AACAATTAATGAATTATTACAAAAAAAAAAAAAAAAAAAACCCACCAAGAGATAGGATCTTCACGCAACCATCTACGTACTTTTCTATACTCAAGATATTGCAATACGATTACACTTTACTCTCTTTACATACCATCCTCCTCTACGAGAGCCTACACTCTAAGAACCTGGAGACTATTGTGATAGTCTCGACAGGTCGCCCGAACATAGGACTATTGTGATAGTTCTATCAAGCACGACAATCCACCCATCTTACTATCTGAAGAGATAGTAACTCTCACGAACCACCGAAGACAAGCAAGCCAGTTCTGTACTATCTGAAGAGATAGTACATTCCTACGCCTTGGTGCAGAAAAGCGAGACTCGCTTACGCAGGGGACGACGGTTGTTGCCTGTTGCATACGTGCTCAACAATAGGATTGTTACAATATGTTTAACTCATTGGAACAAGGTTTAGAGAATACTACTCAGCTCATTTTCTAGTTACATATACATAAGACTACATAATACTTTCATAGCTGAAAATTAGAACTAATTACTCTGTATTTTATATTACTCTTAGTATGTGGACAAATAAGCTTGATATTTATATATAGTCTATCATGATGAAGAAATCAAAGACTGTCTATAGGTAGAGTAGGGACACCCTCCAGAGAAAATAGCAGGTCTGGAAATCTCTGAGTTGAGCCTGGTAAGCTTTTAGGGTCAAAGAGTGTTCGCAACCTGTCCTGACTAACTGAATTGTTAAGAAGATAGTCTTTAATTAGAAAAGTGGAAGTAGCATAACTATTGGTATAAATAATAGGCCTCTCTCTTGATGGTTGAAAAATCATTAAGCAATAGAAATAAGACTTTAACAATATTCTAAGTTATTGAGTGATAATTAAACTCTTTAATATTTGAATATTCTTTATATTCTTACTTTTACCAAACAATTATCTGAGAGCCTTCCTGATTATTAATCTGTTTTCTCGAATGTTCTTGACCAACTAATAGTCAGCTTGGAATCCTACTATATTAGCTATCCCATAATAACTCAAAACCCTCAAACAGTTCAAATATTCCTTCCACAATATCTCTTCATATTTATTAACAACCATTTGTTGCAACAATTATTATATTCATCCTTCCTAATACTGAATTTCTTCTAAATTACTTCCTTTCCTAAGAGTAATGATAATAATAGTTAGACTCTTGAATAAAGTTAGTCAATAATCTTTCCTTTGTACAGCTTTCCAGTTGAACAGATTAGAAATTGTGAAAATTAAATGTCAGAACTATAGTGGCTCGATTGACTCAAGTACACCAAACTCTGCAATCAAAGTATTAGAGGCATGATTGCTATTTCCCAATTTTTTCTACTGGAGACTGTATTTCTAACCTTTGACCACCTCTAATCTAACAGACTAAACACAAATTTCCAGTAGAATAAAATTAATATTTATCCTTTGTAGAAATTTCCAAACTTAAGAAGAGTACTGGAACCCTTCTGAGATGTTGGTGTTTGAATAATTGCTATATAAATTGTATATTATCAGTATAAAATGTTTTTAATAAAGTTAAATTAAATAATTGGGCCATTTTAGAGGAGAAAAAATAAAAATATCAACCCACATTTCAAAATATAGTCAATCTTGCAAATATCCTATCAGTTCTGCTTTATTGTGTTTCCACAAAAACACACACAGAATGGCTTGTTACTATCACAAGTTAGTAAATTAATATCAAGCAAATAATTAGAACTGCTAGATTTCTTACCGGAAGCACTGCTGCCATACTAGAAAGTAGTAATCAAAGAGAGAATGGCCAAACACTGCCAACTCTGATGTTTCCATTCATAAATATTTGTTATAATGTGAATTATAACATCCCAAAATCCCTTACAAACTCCTCTCAATTGGGATTATTCCATCATACTCCACAATGGTATTTGATAACCATGTGGATAAACTGTTTTAATATTATCCCTGATGCGGGATAATAATAATATCCACCTCTCAGCAGGATGTATCTGTACAAACTTGAATAATTGACCCTGTTGTCAAAATATTCAAAATTCCTCCTCTTTAAATTATATGGGAGGTGGATGCACTGCAAAAAACTAAATCCCTCTAGTCCACACTTGTAATAATAATAATAAAAACGAATAAAAAAGCCAGAGCTTACCAGTAAAAGCAACTCCAACGTCCTTGCGTCAAGTCCCAATTATTCATGTTCTTACTTTAAAAACATGAATAAAAGTATATTATACCAAGATAATAATAAAAATTATAAATTGGTATATAAAGAAGGAAAAGGTCATGGAGAGGATGGACCAGATGTGAGGTGAGAGAAGTATGGTAAAATAATGATTACCATAAGGAGGAGGAGGATGAGGATGATGATCATGATGATATTGTTGTATTAGAATTGATGTTGAGCGGAGAGGGAAAGAGAAAGACGAGACTGGGGGGATACGCTTGTATACGCCTTGAGCTCTAAGATCTTCCTTTTTGGGCAATGTTATTTATCTTATCGGCTATCGTATCATGATGATATTTTTGGCCGACAAGATTGGCTATAGAATGGGTATTGTATCTACGAGCCCTATCTCCGCCCCATGTTGTAACATTAAACATTCAGACAACTTCTCCGCTGCATGTGCACCCCGCCAGACCGCTCGCTTTACGCATCTCCTTATACCATGTGGTGTGTCGGTACATCACCTTTCTATCTGATCCGGACATCGATAATAGTCGGGCGGATGAGGTGGGCTAAGGTATGACTATTGAATTTTCTATATAACTCCCCGAACTCGCTAACATGCAACTGCAAAATCTCGCTGATCTCCCAGCAAAGGTGCTATGGATGAACAAACGTGCATATATCCCACTAAATTATCGCAGCTTTCTCTATACATGAAGTTAAGGGGGCTAACTCCTAACAACCCGGGGCCTGCCAGGTAAGGTGAATTCCGTTCTTCATGATGCCCGGTGGTCATTCAGTGAAATCTATTAATTGGCGCTTGGCCTGGAATGCTTTATACTCGTCTAGGCACTTCCTTGTCGTCGAATGCTGCTCCCCTAGCACCCTACATAACCCCGTACACACGTTCCGATATGCATTATCAGCGTCAGCACTCTGCCCACACTTTTCGTAGAGATTTGCTAGGCGCCATAAGCTTGTGAGAGTATCTGTAGCGTCCTCTCCCAAGACCTTCTCCCGACCTTCCAAGGCCCGCAGGTGTAAGATTTCAGCCTCATCATATCTCCCTTCCTGCTGCAGCACAAAGGCCAGACCGTCGAGAGCTTCTAGTGTATCCGGGTCCTCGGGACCTAGGACCTTTCCCATGATCTTCAGTGCATCCCGGAGCATTTCTTCCGCTTCGTCGTACCTCTCCTGGTCCCGGAGCACTGCAGCAAGGATGCTATGGCTGACTAAAGTGCCTGGATGATCTGGTCCTAGTATTTTCTCGTAGAATTTGACTATCCGCCGACTACTCACTTCTGCTTCGTCGTATTTTCCCTCGTCTTGCAGCATTTGCGTAAGATTGTACAGAATCATTGGCATATCCGGGTGGTCTGGCCCCTCGTTCTCCTCAAGAATCTCTATAGCCAGCCGAGTAGTGGCTGCTGCTTCGTGGTATTTCCCCTGATCACGTAGCGATCCGGCTAGGTTATTCATGCTTGCTCGAGTGAGCTGGTGCTCCGCTCCAAGTGCCTTCTCACATCGCTCATATATACGGCGGTTCAATGCTTCCGCTTCGGTGAATGTCACTCTCTTTCCCTCCTGCAGTGCTTCTGCAATCTTGTGCATAATCAGTAGAGTGCGTGCGTCGTCTTGCCATAGAGCCTTCTCGAATGCTTCAAGTACCCGCCGATATAGCACTTCTGCTTCACTGTGCTTCCCTTGACCTTCCAACGCAGATGCTAGATGGAAGACAGTCTCTAAGGTATCAGGGTGATACGGCCCAAGCACCTCCTTTCGACCTTCCAGTGCACGCCGGCACAGTACCTCCGCCTCCTCGTACTTTTCCTGAAATTCTAACACTTCACCGAGGAAAGCTACACTCTCTAGGATGTCCCGATGGTCGTGTCCGAGCACAATCTCTCTACCTTCCAACGCGGATCGATATAGCTTCTCTGCCTCCTCGTATCTTCCCTGAAAGTGGAGTGCCACGGCCAACCCGTTTATGCTGCTCAAGGTGTCCGGATGGTTTGCGCCCAGTGCCTTTGTTCTTCCAATAACTGCGCGCCGATATTCCACTTCCGCCTCCTCGGCGTGCCCTAGCTCAAGAAGAATTGAGGCCAAGAGAGCAATCCTCGACCAATATTCCGCGCCATACTTGGTGGTCCGTAGAGGGGAAAAAATGTACCGGAAAAAGCGACGCAAACCCCACCAAATGGAAGCCCCACTACTCTCCTCGCGAAGTTTTATACACCGTCGGATTTGAGCTTCAGCGGTGTCGGGCCGAGCAGCCTCCTTAAGGTACAGCGCCATGCGAAAGCAAACCTCCTCCGCCATAGGACTTGTTGAGTTCTCTGTGACAGCCAGCGCGTGAGGGAGATAATCGGCACACTCTTGGAGCAGCTCGTGCTTATAATTAGGAAATAACTGCCAAATAATCTCGAGAGCCTTGTCCTTCCAGCTAGACGCTTCCTCCTCCGAAAGGTATTCCTGAATCGAATGTTGTACCAGCCTATGAAGCTCATAAACGGGCCGGCCCGCCTTATCTTTTCCGCCGATAACTAAGGAAAGCCGGACCAATTTTCCAATAGCGTCATCAAGAGAACCCTCACTCTGTACCCTGTCTAGGTTGTATCGTTCCAAGAGTCGTTCCGGGATTTGGTTATGATCGAAGAAAGCAAACAGTCGCAGGATATCCGTAGCGAAAGGCATCTGCCCTTTTAGTTGGTCGAAAGTGAGAAAGTATGTGTTCAGAATGCTTTCCGCCACGTCCACCTCCCGTCGTATATCGCGAAATTCTGAGGGCAGAAGCTTCCTTTCTTCACTCTTTTCTTTGAGTTTATCCCAATACTCGGACGGCGACATACTCTCCTCCCTCATGAGAGATACAGCGCCCACAATCGCCAGCGGGAGGTAGTCGAGCGAACGAAGTATAAGCGCCATGGCTTTTTTGTCGGCCTCACTAAAACCTTTCGGGCTCTCAAGAAGGTTCAAAAGCAGCGCCCGGGCATCACCCTCTTTCATTTCCCCAATCTCGATGATTTTGCAGCCTTGTCGCTCAGCTACTCGGTGAGATCTCGTGGTGAATATAACAGTTCCTTTTGACGCTCGTGGTAAGAACTCGGATATCTGGCTATTTTCGCTGTCGTAATCCGCTTCGTTGTCGGCGCCGTCGATAACCAGGACCCAGTCTCCACTAACGGGGCTCTCGAACCAATCCCTCACAGCTTTCAACAACTCCCTTTCCTCGTTTGCCGCGATTCTATGGGAAATTTTTGCATACGGCAAGACGCATCTAAAGTCCTCGCTAAATCGCAAAAAGTCGTTTCCACGCACCCAAAACACACTGTGCCTATCCGCGTGCTGGTAAGCGTACTCAATCGCAACCTGGGTCTTCCTAGTAGCCGTCAGTGCATATTCTCCACAGTGCGGCGGACCGCATACTAAGATGCGCGATTTATATATACCCAATGCCTCCTCGACCGCGAAGTGCGAGTCTAACATGCTCCCCATTTCCCACCGTCTTCTGGATACGCTTCAGCGAATCCTCGCGCCCGACGAAGTTGTTATTTCTATCATAAGGGACTTTCAGGTATCGGTTGGACCCTTCTCCTATTTCACATCCGAGCAGTCAGTGGTCTTGATTCGGGTGGTTAATCGATCGGGAATCGCGCTGTTAGTTACCCTTCGTTTCCTCCTCGCCTAATGGTCGGGCACGCACAGCTCCACGATTACGCCGTACAGAATTCTTGAAAACGGGGTCGCCATTAAATATTTTGTTGAAACTCTTACTGTCACCATAGTCGCCAGTGATTCCGCTTTGGATGGTAAGAGTTCTGGTCGTATGTTAGTAGTCGCCCCTATGGAAACAGTGGAGTAATATACTAACCGATCCATTAACGCAGACGCACAATGCCGGTTATCAGTTCTCTCAGCCGGGAGAGTAAGTCAAAGGGGCCCGTATATATGAGTATATCGAAAAACTGGGAGACCCGCGTCATGAAGGGAATCGCAGGTAAGTGGGATGGAGCGAGCTTTTAGCGGTGGGCCTAACCTTCGCATAGTTGAGGATAATTTTCGCTCTTTCGCCATTCTCCTGAACAGCAAACATATGTTTGTTGTAAGCCCGGCTGGTGGGCGTCAAGTGCCACGTACCCATACATCACGCGTGTTCCTGCATCTCCAACTTTACTGGATATCCTTTGGACTGCAGCACAAATCACCATTTAGCACTCGGAACGTTCCTAGTTTAATTGCCAAGCGTTGAGCTATTTTTGGTTATCTCAAAGAAGAGCCTCAATCTTACTTCCCCCGGACAACGGGGTGGGGTGTTTGGGCTCCACCGTACGAATAACCTTTTGTGATTATCCCTAGGATGCTCTGATTCGGTTTGGTGTTCATCTGATTTGTACGGTACATTGGGGTATCCATATCACTGCAGTGGCAGAGGTGGCTCAAGTTGGCTACCCCGCGAATACTTACCCCAGCAGGGTAGGGTCCCTTGTCCCCTTCCGGTAAGGCTTCGCATCTAACTGTAGTAAATGCTACTCCATTACAAGTACAGTACCCGTGGAAAGTAAAACCCCCATTGCGGGTAATCCAGAACCTACGCTCAACATGTTTTCGCAAATAAACAGGCCTCGTCGTATGCCCATTCGTCAGAGCTTGGTCGTCCGGCCATCTAGCTACGATGGGGGGACACCTTATATAGATGCTAAGGGGGGGGGGATCTCGCTCCCAACTTCCCACCATCATCACTCACACCATTCTCTACCCTCCACGAACCGCCCCTAGCTTCAATCGACGAAAAGAAAAAAAAAGTTCTACACCACTCCAAATCTTTTATCAACATGTTTTCACTTCACTTCGCGATTCTCATCCTCTCATCCTTCCTGATCCTTTCAACGCTCTGCGTGCCACAGGGAGTCACGGAAATTATTCGACCGCCAGGGGCCTCGCCTCCGGGATGCATCGATAGCTACCTAGGAGCCTTCAGCATCCAAGACGTCGATCATTCAGGCCCGGGTACCGAAACCGCATGCTCCCAACCAGACTCTCTAAGGGTGGTTCTCGACAAGGGCCTCTTGGTCGATCATCTCGGTCGGATTGGCTCCATCGTTGCCAACCGGCAGTTCCAGTTTGATGGACCCCCTGCCCAAGCGGGGGCTATTTATACTGGGGGTTGGTCCCTTTGCCCGGATAACTTGATCGCCTTGGGGCCGCAGAAGCTGTTTTATGCCTGCCCAAGCGGTGACTGTAAGCTACCCGAGAATTTCAAATAGGGAGGGGTGGTGGGTATATTATTGACACGTGTGCAGTTGATAATATCTACGACACCATGATTGCATACCATTGCAGGCCGATGTTTTTGAAGTTTGTCCGGTTGGTGGAGTGTTGATTGGTTGGTTGGTTGCTCGGTCACCTTCCGGGGAAATTTTTAATGTGGGTGAGATGAGATTCGCCAGGGCGGTGGTGTTACTATTATACTGGTGGCGAGGGACGTTTGATCCCCTGGAGGGGTTTATAGACGAAGTATAGACCGTCTTTTCTTGTGAATATTATTATGGAAGGCTGGTTTACCATGCGGATATGATCGTTTTAGACTTCCGAGTGATTCAAGATGACGAATGAGATACACAACAACACGCAGTAGAGAGTGAATTGCAAGAAAGAAAAAGAATAACCAAGGAAACCCAAATCAGTAACATATTATACCCCGTTCAAAAACAATCCCATCATCCCCTTCCCCCCCTTCTAACATGACCCTCCCTCCCTCAAACTTCACAACCCATCCAAGTTCTTCTCACCAGGCTTCGAAGCCTTATCCCTGGCAGCTTGATCGAGAGGGCCCACAGGATTACTACTGAGGCCACTAGTCTGACTCTCCGGACTCTGATCCACCTGCTCCCCACGAGCCTTCCCACCAGACGGTGCGCCAATCTGCGGCCCGGATTGGCGTTCGGGAGGGGGCGATTGACGGCTGCTTTTTTGGGAGGACATTTTTTGGTCGTTTTTTTATTTCGTTCGGAGGTGGAAGGATCAAGAGAAGTGACTGGTACAATGTCGTTTTCGAGGCCGATTGAAGAGGAAAATGGGTTTGGGATGTGTGCTATATAGAGGATTTGGGGGAGCTGCGTAGTTGTGATGTCATACCTTTTGTTGCAAGTAACTTGTGTATTATGAGATCTTATTGTCCGAGCGCCGGTACTGGTGTGGAAGACGTGTGTATTTCCTTTTCAAGGGGGGGGAGGGGTGTCGGCCATGCTGTGGCGAGGAGTCTAGGTGTGAAGAGACGCTCTGTAACCTGAGCAGGGTATTCGAGCGCCGGGGGGTGGGAAGTGGGAAAATTGACTTGACAGTAGGATCGTGTAACCGGCGATCACAGAGGAAGCAAGAGTGATGAAGCAAAACCCAATGGCCGTAGAAACGAGACATTGTCTATCTCAATGTTGCCGGGGGTTCAATCATTTAACTATGGGATTAGCAGAAGTAGTCTCACAATATTTGTTGACACTTGGGGACTCGAATGGCATCGGGAGTAGAGGGCCCTATTGTATTGCGAGAGGCGATAAATCAATTTGGATACCGGAGCGATGCTGGACTACCCAAACTACTATTTACAGGCTGGCGAAGTTGAAGTGAAGTGAAGTTAAGCAAACTAGACAAGACTAGACTAGACTACCGTAGACAGCTGGACGAGGCCGACCTAATAACGGCACGAAAACAATTGAAAGACGAGAAAAGAAAGGAAGAAAACCAGACCCCCATCCCATCAGACGCCATTCCCACTCATCATCTCAAATCAGAGCTTAAGCATAAGCACCCTTCTCCTTGCTCCCAGTTCCCAAGTCCTTCGCAGAATCGGCCACGTCCTTGGCGGCCTCCCCAAATTCACCCTTTGTCTCCTTTGCGCCCATATCACACCCCACACAAGCGCACTTTCCAGCCTCGCAGCTACAAGCCCCTGAATTACCGCCACAAGCACAAGTAGTCTTCTCAGGCCCAACAAGTGGTCCTCCATCCGCGCTCTTCCGGTTCTGCTGCTTCCTCAATTCCGCCAACCTCTTTGCTTCGTTGTGGATATCCATCAAGCTCTTCCCACCCTGCTCGTAGAAGGTCCGAACCCTTTGGCCGGTCGGGGTTCCGAGCGCTCTTTCAAAGTAGGTTTGAAGAGTATTCTTAGCGCCTAGAGCGCGGTCCGAAACATGATACTGGGTGTCGACAGACCTAGCGGTATTCGTAGCATGAACACGCGAGTCGACGGCCTGCAATGCCGAATTCAGCGTGCTCAAGAAGCGGCTCGAAATCCCATGCTTAGAGTCCACCTCGATTCCCTTCTGCAACGCGGAATCACCAATGACGTATCCGTGACTGAGGTACTCCGCTAGAATCGCGGTTTTGGGCTTGTCTTCCTGTTGAACGGTGTCCTTCGCAGGATCCTGGTCGGCGTCGCCACGAGCGAGGTGGCCCTGTGCGAGCTCGTCGATGGAGTGTGTAGCTTCCACGTGAACCGGGTTGGTGCCGAGCTTTGTTCCGTCCAGGAGGAGGGCGGTTTTCGCAGCGGGTTCGCGCTCGTAGGTTACCGTTGCCGAGAGCGTGGCCTCGGGGTCCGAGCTGCTGGGCGTGAGGACTAGGTTTGTGATTTTGCCGCAGAAGGAGAAGAAGTCCCGGACTTCCTTCTGGGTGGTCTCATGCGAGATGTTGGAGACGTGGACTGTTGTTGATGACATTTTTTGGCTTTTGGCTTCGGAATTTGTTTGTCTCGGTGTTGGTTGGGGAAGTGAGAGAAAAGTGTTAACGCTTTGAATATGGTCGGTTTGTTTGACTTTCTCGGGGTGGTTGGAATAATTACCGGTGAGGGATAATTTTGTAGAGAAACGGAACACTCTCTACCTTTATAGTTTGCTTTTCACATTGGCTTGCTTGTCAGCCCTGCTTTCTTCGCTTGGATGGCGGGGGTGTGCCGAGAGTGGTGTGGTGATGCCTTACGTCATCGTGTCTTTTGTGGCCATGTGGCTGGTGCTCAAGACAGAAGGTTCTTGCCACTTATGCCACTATGCCAAGAGTTGGTTCCCTTTTTGGAATGGTTCTCATCCTGAGTCGGCCCTGCAGATTTTTTGGCTCTCGGAAGGGCTAGCAGGTTTGCCCTGGTCTTGGCTTTCACATGCGAGAAAACTCGTTTTCCTACTTTCGAGAAGATGACGAAAAACAGGTAGCTAAGCGAGTTTTAACTATGGCTGTGGCGGAGCAGGGTAGCTTCGTATGCTCCGAGATGTCGGAGGTGTTATCATGGCAAGCTTTTCTATGGAGGAGGGTGTTTACCAGCGCTGGTCGATTGGGGAGCTGGGCGTGGGATATACGTGGGCAATTACGAGGGCGCCGCTTGCACTGCCCTCAATAACTTTGTCCTTGTTTTGCGAATGGCGGAAACGAGTATCGGGAGAGCCGAGATAACTATAGCTTCGATGGGGGTTTTTGGGTGCTAATGCCAAAGGACTTAATGGAGTGGCTAGGACTGAGCCGCAGGCCACGACGTCCTACCTAAATTTACTCGAGCACGGCACTCAGCAGGGTCCGTAAACCACTTCTGCTAGAGATCTGTTGGAGAAGAAGGGCAATGTTTCTGGTTGCCACTCGTAATGGCCCCAAGGGCCCCAGCAAAGAAATCCAATCCGGCCGAGATCTGCGCAATCAAGTCACTTTGCCACAGGTCTTGAAAGTGGCAGAGGGATTGTGGATCTCGCAATTCTTGGCTGCACTGAATTTCGTCTTCACCTCTAGTCTAAAGGATACTGTACTCGAGTACAGTACAGCCTCGAGCAAAAAGTGACCGGAAAAACCACTGGTTGTAACTAACCACTTTTTTCCGATCATTTACCCTCCCTCACACCCAAGTACGGGTGCCGTACTAGTAAAACCCTTTGGATAGGATTGGTTTGACAGGTTAACAGAATTGCGGATAAGTTACTAGCAAATGCGATCTAACACATCTAATGGGGCGATCTTATGCTATTCCAGGGAAACGTTAATCCTTCCCAGGAGCTTTTGATTCAGGATCCAAACATCACAGGCCTGACGGATTTCAAGAGACTTTATGATACTGTAGTTAACGATCAAGAAGGGTGCAACCGCGCCAAAGTTCCTGTTGAGATTGTGTAAGGTTCGGGCAGCTCTAAATCCGGCAGCATTCCGACTGCATGGCTATTACTGGTATTGAAGGCCCGATACTACTGTAGCTCAACACAAGATTTTGCGTAATATTCTTTTGGATACCACGGTATCATACCGTCTCATCTAATGGGAGCGGGATTTATCACCTGAACATATAGATCAAGGATTTATAGGCATTAGCAAATGGATCTTTAAGTTACTACCTTTATTATGATAACTACCATAGTTTCGTCATCTGACTTCTTATCTTAATTTACTTCAATTTGATTTTTCCATTCAGAAATATTTAGAATTCCAGCAGCTAAGTGATTTTTAGTTTTTTTATAGTTTTTATACCAGGAGGATTATCCTTTAGAGATATTAGATAAAGAAATGATTATATAGTATCTTTGTAGTATCATAGAATTAAGGATTGATCGATCTAGTAATGATCGCAAGATAGCATTTTATTCTGCATTCCAAAATATGCGTTTAATCTTCTCGGCTCCCCTGTACTGTACTCACGTTTTGGTAGATCAAGGTGTGGGTTGGGATGCTCTGGGCCATTGCTGGATAAGCAACCACTTTGAGAGTAAATGCTGTTCGATGTTTATAAAATATCTTTCAGGCATTGAGATAGGTAGGTTCAAATATTGGAGAGTAGGTAGGCGAAGGAGAGGGAAAGGGGGAGGGGGGGTGTCCCCAAACGGCAGGGGGTGTCCAGGAGGGGTTTGGAGAGGGGGTGCGAGCTGAGTTAATCAGGGATAGATATACAGAAACTGTAGTGAATGAGATAGAGCGAATTGTGCAGAAGGGAGCTGCTGCAGAATTGTGTTTGGAGACTAACCTGGAGATACTATGGTTACCGGAGACTAGAGGAGTGCGACAATCACGTAACTCCGGGGGGTAGGGGCGAGTAGGAGCTGTGTTAGACTGATAGTCTGGCTCGTCGGCGATGGAGGTGCTATCAATCGTGTGCTCGTGTGTTGACGGAAGGAGAGGTTCTGGTGTGTATTCTCTATGGAAGTTGCTAGCTACGGTTCACCTTAAGTATGATAGTGCAAACTCTGCTCGTACATGTGATAGCCCTATGTCTCCGCATACCCTACACATCCGTTCCTGCCCCAGAGCATTCCTGATGTCCACACTTCGGTGTTCCTTCATACATGTGAGCGCTCCCCTTGCTTCCACTATCTCTGCTCCCAATATAGTGCTCCACTACTGGGATTATTATGCCATCAGTCGGATCAAAGTCGTTCAGTGCGAGCAGTAGCCCCTCCGCGTCCTCGGATACACTAAAAGAGCCGGTCCAGAGTGGTATTCGGCCGAGGTTGAGTGGCTTGTTGAGATTGACGTCGCTCCGTAAGTAGCTTCACCACGCCTACATGCCGTTTGTAACAAGCACACCATAGTGGCGTTTGGCCCTGGTTGTTTGGCTTGTCGAGATTGAGGTCATCCCGTGTGAGCAGTAGTTTCACCACTGCCGCATGCCCATTGTAAGTAGCGGTCCAGAGTGGTGTTCGGTCATCGTCAGTTGGCTTGTCGGGATTGACATTGTTCCGTGCAAGTAGCAGTTTCACCACCATCAAATGCCCACCGTAAGAAGCTGTCCAGAGAGGTGTTCGGCCATCATTGCTTGGCGCGTCGGGATCGACATCGTTCCGCCCGAGGAGTAGTTCCACTACAACCCAATGCCCACCGTAAGAAGCGCTCCAGAGTGGGGTTTGGCCATCGATGTTTGGCTTGTCGGGATTGACATTATTCCGTGACAGCAGTAGTTTCACCACCCCATTATGCCCACTGTGAGAAGCGCTCCACAGTGGTGTTTCACCGCGATTGTTTTGCTCATTGGGATTCACATCGTTACGTGCGAGCAGTAGTTTCGCCACCCAGTCATGCCCACAGTAAGAAGCGGTCCAGAGAGGTGTTCGGCCATCGTTAGTTGGCTTGTCGGGATTGACATCATTCCGTGCGAGCAGTAGTTTCACCACCGGCTCATGCCCATTGTGAGAAGCGGTCCAGAGCGGTGTTCGGCCATCATTGCTTGGCGCGTCGGGACTGACATCGCTCCGCGCGAGGAGCAGTTCCACCACAGCCCAATGCCCACTGTAAGAAGCGCTCCAGAGTGGGGTTTGGCCTTCGTTGTTTGGCTTGTCGGGATTGACATTATTCCGTGAGAGCAGCAGTTTCACTACTCCCTCGCGCCCACTGTAAGATGCACTCCAGAGAGGGGTTTCGCCGCTGGTGTTTTGCTCGTTGGGATTGACATCGTTCCGTCCCAGAAGCAGCTTCACCACCCCTTCGTGCCCGAGGTAAGAAGCGGCCCAGAGTGGGGTTTGACCATGCTTGTTTTGCTTGTTAGGACTAATATCTTTCCGTGAGAGCAATAGTTGGACCACCCCCTCATACTGGCGGAAAGAAGCACCCCAGAGTGGCGTTTGGCCCTTGTTGTTTGGTTTGTTGGGATTGATATCGTCCCGCGCGAGCAGTAGTTTCACAATTACCTCATGCCCATTGCAAGAAGCGGTCCACAGCGGTGTTCGGCCGTCGTTAGTTGGCCTGTCGGGATTCACATCGTTCCGTGCGAGCAATCGTCTCACTACCTCCTCATGCCCACTGAAAGAAGCTTCCCAGAGCGGTGCTTTGCCATAGTGGTCTGGCTTGTCGGGATTGACATCGTTCCGTGCAAGCAGTAGTTTCACCACCTCCTCATGCCCACTGTAAGCAGCGGTATGGAGTGGGGTTAGGCCTTTGTCGCTGCACTTGTTGGGATTGACATCGTTCCGCGCAAGCAGTAGTTTCACAACCCCTTCACTCCTATAACCAGAAGCGGTCCAGAGTGGTGTTCGGCCCTTGTTGTTTGACTTGTTGGGATTAACATCGTAGCGTGCGAGAAATAGTTTCACTATCCCCACACGCCCAGTGAGAGAAGCGCTCCATAGTGGGGTTTCACCATTGTTGTTTGGCTTGTCGGGATTGACCTCGTTCCGTGTGAGCAACAGTTTGACCGCCCGCTCATGCCCGTGAATAGAAGCAAGCCAAAGTGGGCTTTCGCCATCATTGCTTTGCTTGTCGGGATTGATACCGTCGCCTGCGAGCAGTTGTCTGACTACTCCTTCGTTTCCTTGTTGAGCAGCCCACATAAGTGCTGTAAAACCCATACAGTCCCTTTGGTTGATATCACAACCCTCCCTCTGTATCAAAGCCACGACATCTTCAATCCCGAAGTAGGATGCGCAGTGCAAACTAGGCCAATGGTGATGGGGAAGTGAACAATAATGGAAACTGCTTATTTGTTGGACAAGTAAAGTAGTAGATATATGATTGCCACCACGGTTTAATAGCTCCAGTGCAAGTGATATCGAGTGATCCGAGAGTTTCACTTTAGCGTGGCGACTTTAATACAAAGAAGAATATTTGAGAAATGGCATGTCTGCAAAGGCTGAAACGCTGTTGGCAGGGATACCACGGACCAGCTTGTAATTTAGATAGGTCAAACATTTCTCGCCAAGTGTGGTGTGGGCATTAGGCAAGATACCAGGTTGGGAGAGGTATTCTTGAAGCGTGTAGTGGATTAGCCGGACTGTGAATGTCTCCGGGTCAACGATAGCAAGCCCTAGGCACGACCCAATCACTGTTTCTTGGTGCCGGATATTCTCAGGGTCTAGATCCGGTGAGTCTATATCTACTGCGAGAGCGTGACAGAGCTCGTCAATCCGAAAGGGCCGCTCCGCGTGGGATACCCACATCAGCACCTCCATCCCAAGCCGCGATCTGTCTCCCTTCTGCTCTCTTATCCGCTGCAGTGTTCGGGCATACACACTGTCGAGGCCCACGCCCGTTGTCGCCATCTTTCGCAACATCTGCTTTCTGCTCGCTAATGAGGTCTGGCCCAAGATTGCCTCCATATTTAATGCAACAAGTAGAAACCTGAGCACAATATTAATAAGGGATTCGAATTCGGAATCGAAGTGGTCCAACTCACATTCCCGAAGCTCTTTCCAACATTCTTTTCACGATATCGTTTTTCAGATCCTCTGTCATCAAGCTTGGATCTTGGTCATGGTCTATCATGTGGCTTAGGTATTTGGTGATATCTCCTTGGTCGGGCACGATTAGGATAGAACAGGCCCTGTTGGTGAGATGCATATCGAGTTCAGCGCGAATGTGCGGCCTCCCCGTAAGAAATACCCGCACATTTGGCGCATCTCGAACAATTTGTCTCAACGCGCGCAGGAATTCAATTCGATGCTGTGGAAGCACCTCGTCCACTGCGTCGACACAAAGGTATACTACCTCAGTGGAACTGATTACCTTGACAAATAGTTTGACTATCTCCGGCAACCGCAGACCGTCGCCACCTTCCTGCTTCGACTTGTCAAAAGCACTTTTGATTTCGCTCGGGATCCTCGGCGCTCTCAACGCTGCCTGCCGAACAAAGCTCCCTATCAGATTCACCGTTGATTGGTCCCCTTGTGCCTGGTAATCGCAATAGAGAAATATAACGGCGATATTCTGTTCACGAGTTTGCTCCCGCAGGGTGTCTATTACTAACGAACTGATTTTATCGCTAATCAGCATCATTCCCTATTCTGAGAGAATACTCCCGTACCTCATATAGGTCTTTCCAACCCCTGGCGCTCCATAACACAGCAATGTAGAATCCACGGACCCATCCCGGCTTTTGCACCATGACTCGAACTCACTTCTACAGAGAACCCATTCTCCAATACCATCAAGGCGACGGTTTCTCACATTCCTGTGCCTCTTATGGGGTTCGAGTGGAGATAACCATTCTTGGATCCGCAAAGATTCTTCCTCTATTCCCACGTTGATGGTGTTATTGTAGCTGTTTAACACATTCCCAACGTTCGAATTCGAGTCCCCATAAAAGGTATTAGTCATGCGATAGTCGGCACGGGTGTTCAACAGCCCGTACTGCCACGGGCTATGGTTATGCCACCCTCCGTTCCCCGTCGGTGATGTACTCATAGCGGATAAGGTTCGTAATAGGTGAGAAGATAGTATAGAAGTGCTATAGGGCAACCCGTCGCCAATGCCGATGGGCCCCTTGAACACTTGGACAAGGTGAAGCGAGGCTCGCCCTGTACTGGTATTGATGTCACGCAGGCGGGCGGGCCCTAGCCAATCAATTTCACGCCAAGAGTGTAAATTTCACTCTGCCTGAATGCCTGGTGTCGGGGGTCTTCCAAGCTTCCCCTATTGCGGATGGTGTGCCAAAGGAACCGTATCCCGACCCCGGAGTATAACTGTGATCTTCTGATACGCCGCACGATAAATAGAGGGATCCAGCAGGAAATATAATCTCGACCAAAAATGCCAAGCATGACAGGACAGACCTGATGTGAAGCTTGAGAAATTTTTGAGATCTAGCACTGGGGACAGGATGCTAAGACGACCCGAAGACAAGCAGGCGACAACCTGAGACCTGATGCCGGTATGGCTTAAGTTGTCGTAGTATGATATCCCGGGATCGTGGGTAGAAATGGTAGCTATCATACCATAGCAATTGTGGTTCAGATCTCGCCTTGGCCATTGTTTACATCTTGGTATTTCTTGCCAGGATAACCACTGCAGCGTTGCTACGGGGTTTGCACTAGGGCACGGCATCCCGCCGAGGTTCAAGTCAACGCGGGTGAGTGCAGCTCTGGGTCACTACTATCAGCTTTGTGTCTGATGGCTTAGTCAAGCTTTCTTCATGCGGTAATCCTCTCACCAACCGCTTCATCCTCGTAAGGGTAAATTTGTGCAATTGTATTCTAAGCTGCTTCTATTGTGTCACCCAATCCGTCGCACCTCATCGACTTCCATCGTCCTCCAGCTATACCCAGATGAGATCGGGGAGAAAATAATATAAGAGGGGTCTAGAAAACTATGTATAATACAGGCGCATAATAGGGAAGAGGAAAAAAATAACTGTGGCAACCCGCCTTTAAGAATAAAGAAACGCAATGAATAGAAAATAAAGAGGTCCGAAGAAATACCGACCTAGAAGTATTGGAATTCCGCCCCGGTAGAGGATTCCAGCCGCCGTACAATCAAGAAAATTTCAGAGGAAAATGCAAATCCAGTAGGATAAAAACAGAATGGAAGCGCAAATTCCATGAATGAGTGCCGAACAAAGGGAGAGAAAGAAAGAGAGAAAAAAGAAAGAAAAAAGCCAAACACACCGATCGCAAAGACGAAAATAAAAGTGCAGAATAAATAAACAACCCAGGAACTCCGGACGGCAAAATGTCGAAGAAGAAGAAAAAGAACCTCCCCTAGTAATGACTGTAATGCCCCGGAATCCTCAACCTGCATTTCTCACAATCAGCTAAATACCCCATCCTGAACAACGGCTTCCGCTTCTCCCTCTCTCTACCCCCCTCTTTCTCCCTCCCCGTATCGGAGGCCTCTTTCATTTCCACATCGCCTTCCCCTTCACCCCCATCACTAACCGGCGTTGGAGGCCCAATAATAACTGAATACGGAGCGTGCAATCCATCCATGTCCATATCCTGACCGTTGTTGTTATAAAAAGGACTCTGAGCCTCGACCGGAGGAGAAAATACGTAGGAAGCTTCGGTCGCGGTGGTAGTTGTTGGTGGTGTAACGGTTAACTGTGCAGAGGGGAGGGATGAGTGCGTTCTAAGCTGGAGTTTTGATCGTCGTTTCTGTTTTAATCCATAGTTAGATAAATGGGAGGTAGATGGGAAGAAGACGAAAAGGAGAGAGAGGAGGGGAAGAAACTTTTGTAGTAGGAGGGGAACAACCCCCCAAACAACCTATAGCTGCTACTGATCCGTCCAGCATTCCGCGAGAAGATGCAAGGATGCGCTCATCTTCCCCATCGTCTTCTAGGCGAGCTCGCTTGAGCATATTTGCCGTCTGGTGATGATTTTGTGAACAAGATGCAACGAGGTTCGTGATGGCGGTAGCTCCTCCCCACGGGTGTTCTAAGGTTTGCCCACTCTCCCCTGAAGGGACGCCGCCGTGTGTGTTGTCGAGCATTGTGGAGGTTGTATGACACAAGGAGTTTGGAGGGAGGATTGGCTAATTAATTGGGGCAGTGTGAAGAGAACAAGAAAAAGAAATAGTAAAGCACGTGATCCCGTGTTCCTTGGCGGTCTCGTCATCTCGTGTAACAAACACATTGTTTCACTCCACCTCTGGTTGACAGCGGGGGCGGATGTTTCCGCCTTCCACCCTAATCCCCCGCACACGGGCCAGGTACGCGAGCAGGTGTATGTTGGCAGGCAACAGACGAGAATTTTGCGGCACTGGACTCGTATACTGTACTCGGCGTGATAGCATGCTACAGTACCTTATTAAGACCTCCTCGGTATACGGTCGCAGCACGAGCTACCATTACCCGCACTCCTCCAGGGAAGCTGAAATGCAAGAAAGTGTCGTAATCTTTATGCATAGATCCAAGCTTTTCTGCCGACGGGAGGAAAGGCGCACGGACCAACTTGTTCGCCGGAGGGTCAGGTCTCTGATACCGTATGTGGATGTCCGAGATGACACATTTTTCTTGGAGCAATACTATAAGCTACTATCTTAAGCACTAGGCTCATTATTCTAGATAATTCGCGTCGAGGGAAGCTTGGGCGCTGAAGTCGGGTCTAAGTCAGTTGAGTCTCCCTATCTGCGCAAGGGTTAGGATACCCGTACAACAAGCGCGGCGCAGCAGAAGCAAGGTTATTGCAAAAGGCTTCGGCACTATCAGCGCAAAAGCACACAGCACTATTCAAGCGCTTAATATTTAGTTCTCATGATGACATCTCACAGTAAGACTGCACCTCCCTTAGCAAGCTGACTCCTACTCCTCACTGCCTCACTCCCGACATTCCGACTCTAATCCAAGAAATCCCGTTTAGTTGCGAGTGATTAATCATGAAATTCTTAGCGACCCCACACCAAGCTCCCGGCAGCCACGCTATTTTTAGCTTTTCAATCACACGAAGAAAATACCTGGACAGCATTCTTCGAACACACCTCAGGAGGAGCGGCTTCTTCACAGTTTCCACTGCACCTACATCCATACTGATATCCCGATTTTCCTGCAGTTAGCAGAGGGATACTGCAGGTCGCGGGACGCTGCAGCCGGAAGGGGTGGACAGTTGATGTTGATCTGTGAGGGCGACGGCTAACATTAAGAAATCGAGGGCAGATGAGAAAATAATTGGAGAGCTAACCGTAATGCTCAGATTAGATGCAGAGCAAGCACCCAAGAATGAGAGCGGATTGTTCATGCTTCTGGCACCGGCGGTGCTGGCCTAGACACAAGGCGTGTGGAATTCGTCACCCGAATAGGAGCTGGAAACGCTAAGCCCAATAGTCCCGCCTCTACTCGAGTACTGTTCTGCAGTACCGTAAATTCTGGGTAAACTCGACCCGCCGCCATGCTTCTTAAGGCAGCCACTATTCCTCTCAAAGACTAACCCCGTGGCGAATTCGCTCTTCCGGGGATAGTAACTACCATACCGGGAATGGTGGCGGGTGGAGTTTACTCAGAATCTACGGTACTAGTACTCTGGGATGGTGGAACTCAATTTCCTACCGGCGGAGTTGACCTTGTCACTTTCCCTGTTGCCGTTGCAATTCTTCCCTGTGTGGCGGGCAATGAATCGCTTGTGACCGGTTGGGGTAGCAACGGTGGCGCTGTTGTTATGCACGCCACTTTCTAGACTTATAGTGGGCGTTAGCGTCTCGGGTGAAGATTGCTGTGGAGACCGGGGTTGGGGAATAGATGGATTATGCGGGTTTGCACGGTTGATAATGTAGATCTGGGAAGGTTAGGAATAAGGGAAAGGGAGAGGAAAGGGCGAGGAAAGGGAGAGGAAGGGGAGGAGGAAGGGGAGATGCACAAGGCCGCTGGAGCTGACGTCTTCACGGGAGAGTTATTTGGTAGTAGACTGGTACAAGCACGGTAGGCAGGCCATGGAATTGAGTAAAGTGGATGTGCTTTTTGTTGTGTGTGGTATATCGTATGTGAGGTGAGATGTTCGTTACTGACTAGTCGTACATACAAGAGAGAAGACTATTTAAGGAGAAACACATATGCTAAGCCCACTCCCGCACAACCAATGATAGACCTAATCGCAAACGTAGACAGGCTCTAGACTGACCCAAAGACATGACCCAAGTGGGTAGCCGTATCTCAACATATCGTAGAGCTAACAGAGCTAGCACTTTTAGGGGAGCGAGAGAGCAGTAAGAGGCGTGAGGGGAAAGGCAGCACTCCTCATTGTTCCGGAGACTGCTAGATGATGCCAGGCAAATAAGCTAGTGTAAGGAATTGATGACCAGAGAAGCAACAGCCTCATATACCTTTCTCGACTCTGCCTCTTTCACCATTACTTCTGGTGTCTCTATCATGAAACTAGAAATCGTCGCTGACTCCCGGCCCACCGGATCCTCACACGCTCCCAACCTCTGCCAAAATTCCATCACCTCCCATAGTATCTCATAAACCAGGCCAAGAAAACAAATGCTTGCGCTACCACTTTACCCCGTTAGGCAGGGGGACAGGCACTTCTTGGGATCCTAATATAAGCTATGAAATTGCTGTGCAGAGTGGATCAAGAAGCGATCTGGTCCCGATGGGTTGTACAGGGTATGGGAGACCACCTCCCTCAAGGAGCGTGGTATTAAGGCTACAAGTCCTTGAAAGTGAAGAGTGGTTCTCTGGGCCACTGGTGGTGGTGGCACTGCCATGGAATACTCAGTGAGATGTGGCCGTCTCTTATGGATATTCACCTCACTGCTAAGTTTTCTCCTCGGAGGGTTCCTTGAGGGGATCACGTGTGGTCACTCGGCGGTCCAGATCCACTAAGAGAATCTGATGTAATGTTACTTTGGTGATTAGGAAACTCCCCCCCACCTATAGTAGAAGCTCAAATTGAAATACAAGCGCATAATCGCACGACAAACGGGGGATGTCTGATATAAGGACTAGCACTTGCGGAAGATCCTAGATAGGATGGGCAGTAAACCTAGGTCCTGAAAAGAGAGAAATCGAACGCGAGAAAACCTCCGAGAAACCACCCCAAGCCTAATTCGGTAACTCCCTGCCAGTGTGGAAGGGGATGAGCGATCGGATGGGCGTTTTAATTTCCCGTTCATCCCTTTAACCCCTGTTTGCTTTTACACCTCTTCTGCTGCCTCGGGGATGGGAAGAAATTTTTTTATGATAATCGTGTGGGCTTCCTCGCTTGCCCCGGACTTACGCCTCCCTGTGAATGCCACTTGTCCTGGGCATCTAGTTAACTGGAGAAGCGATGGGTAAAGCACTGGGGAATAGAGCTGATTTTTGGAGATCCTGAGAGGTATGAAATAAGGAGTGGGGGTCGGATATTAGGCATTACATCCCCGAAGTCAGGCCGGTACGGTAATGTGTTCCCGAACTGTGCGTAGATAGAGGGATGATAGGGGTTTTCCTTCTTCGGGCGCGTCATGGAACTGGCCTGGGGGTGGTGGCGGGTCGGTGGATGATCTTTTGTTTTGTCCTGTGGGTCTTGCTGGGGGCCTCTATTCTATTTGCAGTGCCAACTTTATAGAGTTGACCCCTTCCTGCAAAAGGGTTCTATACTTGGGAGGCCCCTTAGAGGTGCTGTGGGTATGCTACCCTGAGGAGTTGGGTGAGGGTGAGATGGTGACAAGAACCCTGGCGGATTGCATTGCTCTGCAAGGTTAAGCTCCGTGAGCATAAGATCAAGGATCCAGACAATGAGGCATATTATGCTGGTCAAACATCGCGATATCAGACTCCGGATATGCCCTAGAATCGCGGCAGCTTAAGCTAATACTAGGGGAGCTCCTATCAGTGCAGGCCCCCCCAATTCAACCGTCACCCACAACATTCTATACTACAGTGCTTCACACAGTGCTACAGAACAAGCCATTATATACTCCCTGCAATATCTACATTACAACACAAGTGGTAACCGCCACCAATGCACCAGCATAGGGCGATATACTTCTCAGACCAACGCTAATGCTCCTCCCCGCACCTCTCGCCCCCTTCTTCTTTAAGGCATACTGGGGTGCGGCAAACAGCGAAACGGCATCATTCCACACCGTCGGCACCCGGAATTGGGTGGTGTTATCACTATACTCCACCCACCAGCAATCCGTCTGGACAGGGGACAGACAGACATTCTTCCCGCCGACGGTCAGTCAACATACCAACCTGCCACGCTCCATTATAAGAGGAGAACTCACGGTGACGGCAACACCCTCATCCACCCGCAGCGCCGCGAGAAGAGTCGGATCGATCCCCTCCGACCAAACCCACCCCTTCCATCCCAGAACCCAGGAATTCCCACACCCGAGCGTCAGAATACCAATGTCGCTGTAACTCTCCAATTGCCCAGAATTGTCCAACTCGGTGATCTGGTCCACTAGTCCCTGTGGGAGGGCATTGAAGAATATGCTCTGGTAGAGTTGTTCGTTTTCTACCCAATCGTTGGTGCCCCAGAAGGTCTTCTCCTGGCCGAATTCCAGGCGGGTGATCTCTAGGCCGGAGTTTGGGTCGTGGCGGAGGTAGCGCCAGAGGTTTTGGGAGGTTTCTGAGTGGATTGTTGTTAGAAGTTGGGGAGGGTGGGGGAAGAGAGGGTGGTTGAGGTACCGGTTACGATTTCCCCGTTTTCGCCTTTGTATTGGAACCAGTAGTGTCCGTAGGGCCCCAGTGAGAAATTAACTACTGCAGCGGACATTCCAGGTAATCGGACTAGGGCTGTCAACGACGGGGGCAGGTTGTTCCTGGGTATTTGTGCTCTCTCGTTAGTCCTCTCTAATGAGTTTATAGATCACTAGCACAGCACTCCAACTCACCAACTCAGACCCCTTCTCGAGCGCATGAGATAACTAGACTGTCCCCTAAAAGACCCAAGTGAGAATTCGAAAGGCATGCCGTCGTGGATATCTCTTTCTTCTTCTTCCTCTGTAGTACGGGTGCGGTGATCAGGGACTGCGGGTTATCGTGAGGGACAAGAATTGGAATATACTATTAGGAACTTTATTTTATTTTTATCGGCTGAGGGTGTGAGGATGAATGCGGCTCCCTTCCGGCTCCATGCCCCTTTGTGCTCTTTGTGTGCAAGGGTGCTAGGCCGGGCTTGGCCAAGGCTTGATTATTTGCAGGTGACCATGCGGTGGGAGGGCTCCTTGAAAACACCCGTGATAGATATTTTGATCGAGGGTTGGTTTCAAGTTGCTCATAGCGAGTTAGCGGTATACATGTTGTGGGATAGATGATGATGGTTGGAGTGCGAGGAGGAAACCGGGATATGAAGGAATTGTACAACTACCGTGTCATCGTAAACTTCGGGGGCTTCCTTGTAATAGGTCTACATCTGTATCGTCCAGTGGGATTGAAAGAGTAGCGATAATGTGGGATTTGTTTGGAGCTTTGTCTGGGGGGGGCAGCACCCATTGTGAGGCGCTGGATTCAAAGCTTTGGAGACTTTCCGGTCGTGGCTGTTCTTACGGTAGTGCACGAGTGATACTAGTAAATTGACTACCGTTCCTGGTTGTTGGAAAACACAGTACCACGATCAAGCACCGCTGAGCATGCTATCGTCCAGGCGTTCAAGGATCCCAAAGCTCGCTCCGAGCTTGCATCTTATCGTGGAGATGCTCTAACCTTGACCTTGCTGATCAAGTACCGTGCAGTAAGGAATCTAAGTATGATCCGTATTCAAACTTACCTGTTGGCGATCGCCCTGCTCTAGTAAGCTATACGTATCTGCTGCTAGGGTGGGAACACTGGTAATTGGACCTCGGAAGAATATCGAGTTTTTTTTATGGATATCGTCACTGGAGTCCCTGCAGCACAGCGGTCAGTACGAGCACGGTACTTTACATGATGGGTTGCTCGCTCCAGGAGAGAGGTTTCCAGGAACAAGGATTAAAGAAGCATTTAACAGAAAAATCTACAGCATGCCTACGCCTAACGTCAGGCACTCTCTTCCCTCTAGGTTACCGAGTGTTCCAGGGTGGGTTCCGATCATCACGGGGTTGCTAGGATCAAGATATTAAATCGAAGAGACTTGTATGTACGAGCACCCGTACAGGTGCGATGATTTCTTTGGTGTATCATACTTGTAAATTTGGCAGGGTATATTTTTTTTCCCATAGTCAGCCAACATCTATGCTTTCGAAGTTGCTTCCCTTGCTCGAACCTGTCGAGGTGGTGATTCCTGGCCTGATCAGCCTCAGCGCCACAGCAGTGGCTTTGCCTGGGTTTCTCCGGGCGGACCGCGCTCATCCCTTCCCGTAGTCTACCTCCTGTGATCTGATCTTCTCAGCTCACACGAACACCTTAGACTAGACTGCAACGGCTCAAGCGAATGGACATCCTTTCTCGTCATTTCATTCCATCCTCATCACCACCGCCGCCAAAATGTCACAACGATCAAACAGACCGCACGCACAAGACTACATCGCAAGAATTCGTTACAACAACAGCCTCCCGCCGCCACCATGCCCCCCCAAAATGCTCAACATCCCCAATTCCTCGCTGGCAATGTACTGCGACCCGAGCTTCACCTCCAAGCTTGCCAGAGCTGAAGGCGTGAACGTGGAGATTGACTCTGAGTTGGGAATGCCGTTGGACCTAGTCCACGTGCCGAAGATTTTCGACGGAGATCATAGCGGTTTGTAGCCCGCTCTCCGGCAGAGTCAATTGTTGACCAGTTTTTTTTTGTTGTTTAGCTATTCTGGCGCTGGATCCCGTCCCTCCCATCGACCCGAAAGACCGCCTGCTAATGCGCCCTGCTACCGCTCTGGGGAAAACGAACGCTCGCGCGACCGGCTCTGCCGGAAATGTTTCTTTCCTTCGCCGCACGGAGTACATTTCCGCCGAACAATCCAGGTCAACGTTTAAATCCGGGGGAAGCACGGAACGTTTAATGGCTGCGTCTCGTGCTAAGCGCGCTTCTCGCCCCGAAGACAACGATCCCGTTCGTATCCTCCAGGCCGTCCTCAAAGGCTTCGATGTGGCAAACCCGGAGACAGCAGGGCAGGATCACAACGGCTTGGGCGCTCTCGCAGTCGGGGACATTGCGGCAGCAAATGCGGAGAGAAATTGGAAGGAACTTAAGCACCCCAACAAGCCCGGCGTTCGCGCCGTGGAGACATACCCGCTTCTTCCGGACTTTCAGGCTACTAGTGATAACGGCGGTTACATGGTATTCAAATTCATGGGTAGTCCCGTGGTACCGGGAGAAAAGCGCGATACTAGATTGGACGTGGGCCTTTTAAAGCCAAAAGATAAGCCCCTCGATGACGATGGCAACCCCGTTGGCCAGGATATATTCGATTACTATATACCAGCTACAGAATCTATCGCCAACAAAGTCAAGGCCAAATTCGCTGCCTATGCCGAGGATGAAGATGAGGAAGATGACAAGGAAGATGGCGAAGAGTTCAGATATGATCTCGTCCGAGAGTACGAGACCAAGGCTCATAAGCGCTATCCTCCAGATGTCCTCGAGGAAGCGGCGTTGCTGCTAAATAAGGGTGACGACGGAAAGTCGAAAGGCGCATACTTCTACCCTGTTCTTACCCGCTACACAATCCGTCCCCGTAGAAAGAACAAATACCCTCCTGGAATGCCGTTTCGACATGATGAGGATAGTGAGGATGATGGGGACAAGCCGCCGGAGGTTATGAACCTTAAGGTCAGGGCACTCAACGAAGTGGAGAGACAACGTCACGAGGATGTAAAGCACCGCTGGGACAGCAAGCTGGAGGAGTGATTTTATATGCTCTAGTCGTGAGGTTTGAAATAGCAAAGACGATTGGTCTTGAATAAATCCTAGTGGTTCCGGGGCGATGGGCGCTTTTCCCTCAGTTTTTTTCCTTTTCCTCCTCCTCTCTTGCTTCCAACTCCCTTTTACCTCTTTGGCTTTACGGTTGTTAGATCTTTGTGCACTCCTTGCTTTTTGTGATGGCATTGTACGATAGCTGTGGCATTATTACAATGAAAATTACAATATTGCGTCCTTGTGCGAATTTTCATGATGCTCTACATACACAATTGGGGAAGACTTTCATTGGCAGTATTCCACCCAGGCCACCTCTCCTTTTATCCTCTCCTGTTTCCGTGGCTTCTCGCAACACATTAACTCTGAATACTTCGGTAGAGCTCCTCTGCCATCCTGACTACCATCGCGAGCCCTTTCTTATTCTAGTCAGTGTCATGATTGTTGAAAACCTCGTTAATGTCTCCATAGCTTGAGACACGTCCAGGACACCGGAGGCTGGAACCCCGTAGGTGCCTGTCGGACAGCCGGATGCTTGGGATCACGAGGTGCTATGTTGCAGGTACGGTGAAGAAACCACCTTTACCGTTGCAATTTCGGTGATGCTACCGAGGAGGAGGACGACATGGAAAAGGGGAAAAGAGGAAAAGAGGAGACAGGAGGATCGGAGTAAGAAAGTTGCTTTCCGAGGCAGCCAAGCTCACGATCGGAGCCTATCCCATTTCCATTAGTGACTCCAAAGGACATATCAAAGTAAGGTGCAAGTACCATTACGAGAGACCAATGCTCTTCTAGCATTGTGCTAGTTGCTTGGGGATATTCCCTAGAGCTACCCGAACGCCCGTTCCAGCAAGTGGGGTGAGGTTTGCTTTAAGCTAGACAAGGGCCTCATGAAACCACCACCAGCCGCCTGGTGGGCAGCGGTGTTCCATTCCTCCATCACACTTGGCCACTAATTGGCAATGTTAGTATCAGCTACTATGCCCCCCCTGCACTTTTACTCATATGGCTGAGTCGAGGTTAGATACCTTGTGCAAATGTTGTCACCTCAAGTGTCTTAGCTTGACTTCTCCATGAGAGCAAATGTAGTGTTTAGAACGGCCTAGGCAGCCCACGGGCCCGGCTGAGGAGCTACCAAAGGCCCTAATAAGACTAGGCCGTCACTAGCAGTCCATCCGGGGAATCGAGATCCCAGGACGGCTGTCCCAAGGGACTGCGGGCGGGGAGTTGTTGAAAATGGAGGTGTTGAAAATGGAATCAGTGATCTGACCGAAGGATTTTACCGAGTGAAGTGAAGTGGCCCAAGTGAACGAGAGTAATTTTGTTGAAGCCGTTAAGGGATTGTAAGGTGGTTCGAGGGGAGGAATGGAAAGAGAGGGAGGAAGGAGCCGGAGGGAAGGAGGTTTTGTAGGAGAAAGGCTTTCAACGCTTGCGTGTCCCACAAGCGCATACGTGTGCTCCTTCCCACAAGTGCTGGAATTTCCCACAGGAACAGCGGGGGATGGGATGAATGATGTTTTGTGATTTCTCCTCTCCCTATCTCTAACTTACTCTGAAATCTGGGCAAATATATGGAATGAATGACACAAGCAGGAACCTCGGAGTCTAATTTGTGGATATGCCTTCTGCTCGGGAATGGATACTCGAGTTCTATCTGTTGCTTCTGTTAATAACAAGTTTAGGCGCATTCCGCAATCCAAGGGAGCATTACGGTGCTAGTGACCATATTACCGACTCTGTAGGATGGTGAAGCACCTATCGATATGGGGTGCCTATGTCAAATGTGTTTGTGAGTGATGGATAACTAAAGTGGTGCACCACCATCAGAACCACGTTTCAGTCGCATAATATAAAGGACGGCGTAGGCGGGGCATGGTGACTGTCAGAGTTTGCCATGCAGGGGAGCCCATCGTATCTTCGGCTATCGGGCGTAGGGTGTCCGCTCACCCCTAAAATGATGGACCATGGCCCTAATCCGCCCCATGCTACCCCTAAGCTAGACGGACTGGACCGTTGGGAGCACTAAGTGAAGGGAACTAAAAGAAACAAACAGAAGAAAAGCATACAAATGCAGCAGCCACATGGGCTGCATCCTCGACCGGTAGAATACAAAAAGAAACCCGCCTGGTGTAGGAACAGTTACTAATTCTACTACACTTGTACTAGGGCCATCTATATTCAGTTTCAACTCAATATACTTGCAGACTGGGTAGTACAGCTCTGCTAGTACTGCCCCGCTTTACTCAGAAAAAAGGTTATGTATACAAGGCAATAAATAGGGAGAGGGGTAACATCTGCCTTCCCAACAAAACATAAGTAAATAAAAAACTTTTTTTCTTTCTATTGTAACTTTTTTTTATTTCTATTTTTTATTTCCTCGTCCCTTTGCCAACCCCCGTCCCATTTGCTTCTGCTACCCGCCGATCGCCAACCTTTAAGGTCTAGAGTCGGATTCTACCACCTCGTAGCAGGATTGTTAAACCCCACAGCCCTATTGATGAGGGCTAAGTTCTACAATCTCCCAGTTCCCATAGGGCAGGATTTCTTTAATTCTCCTGCCCTACATGACGGATTATTCAATAATAACTGATTGTCAGCATGGATTGAACTCCTGGGCTCCCGCTAATTGCGCAGGAGTGTTAACCACTGCGCCAGCTAGGTATTTCATGAAAGTCAACCTGGGAACTAATATTTATCCTACTGGAAGCCCGACTTTGGGATTTTAATGGGCAGGTAGTATGTCCCCTCTCAAGTTGCAGGTAGATTTCAACGGAGGTGTTTCTTACTCCTTAGGTGTTTAATGAGAGATTCTCGGTGGTTTAAAAGAGAGTCAGTGGTTTCTGCGCTTGCTACTCTGGTAAGATACGGCTAGCAAAGTCCCACTCGAGACCTCGAGCCTCCCTACTTGCTCCCATTTGTGTTATCTCACTATAGTCGTCTGCTTGTTCCAGTTTTGTGGAGGTTTTTTTTCTTTTCTTTCCTTGCATTCCCGCCAGGCTTTCTAGGGATGCCTCATTTCTGCTTGGCGGGGGTGGTTCGCTCCAGCAAGCAAGTACTCGAGTAAGCATTGTGGTATAGATCAGATCGTATTTTGGGATAGAACATTTAGGTACGACGTATAGTACATATTAGATATCGGGGATAAATGTAAAATAAGGGAAACACCCCCCCTCCCCCCCTCCCCCCCTCCCCCACTTCCTCCCTCCCACTTCCTCCCTCTCCCGCTCCCTCCCCATCCCCACTCCCCGGCTAGGCTGAGGGCTCGTAGAGCCACTCAAGTCTTGCCCAGGGCAACGGAAGTCACCTTCCGGGTCAGATGATGTTCCTGGATGACCATGGCCTCCAGCCTGGCCACCGCCTCTGCCTGCTCAGCGGTAATCTCGGCAGGCGGTACGCATTTCGGCGTGGCGTTAACATGCGAAGGCGATCTATGCCCTTCCCAGCCCACCGACAATCAGCACTAGAGCAACCAAGTAATAGTTGGTAAACACGCACTAGCAAACTTGACAAGCCAAAACAAGGGGGTTGCTTAAACAAACTAATGGCCGCTGGATACAAGGTTGGGGATATCGATGGATTGTTTTTTGTGTTGACGGATAATTTGAATAAATTTTTTAAATGGTGGTGATTGTGAGATGGAGGGTGACAGTTAGAGGGAGATTTACGGGGGGGCTGGAACCAGTGAGCCCGTCCGTCTTCGGTTCCAGACAGGACAGGCGGCGGTACCTGAAAGTGCACCCGGACGGACTGGGACTGCAGGTAAAGTCCGGGAGTTACCTGTCAGTAGATGTCTACAGGGACCCACTGCCACCTTCTTAGGCGGCGTATTTCCCAAGTGACTGGCGCTCTTGCCCTATACATGCCCAGGACACCCGGAATCGGAGTCCGGTGGGTTCCTGCAGGGCTACTGGAACACTTGGGATCACTAGATACTGTTGTGAGTGTGAGGGTTGAACTTTCCGCGCCGGAACAGCATTTTGTCCACTTATGTCTATACCTGCAGCATACGAAGGCCGAGTGCGGCGGTAATCATGGGGCCTTGCCGAGTTAGCCTCTTCCTGTCCAAGTATCATTTGTTGAAAATAACCGACCCTGAGGTAATGATCGGCGATGGGGGTTTTACCCAGCGGAGTGGAATAGGCTCAAGTGAAGAAACGGGGTTTGGATCAAGTGGTGAAGGGGTTCATGATCTATTGAGCTGAGTATGTAGAAAGGAAAGTAAAGAAGAATGCAAAGAACAGGAGGGCTTAGGCGTGGAAAGGACAAGAAGGAAAGGAAAGACGAACAGGATAAAAATTTGCATGGCTTGAGTGTCCCTCCGCTGGTGGATACGCGTGTTACTGAGGCCTCAGAGTGCGGGCATTTCCCGTACCAAGTGCGGATATTTCCAACATCATTTCCATCGCTCCCGCTTGATTGTTATATATTTTTATATTTTTTCGACCTCAGAAAGGCCTTCCGTACGATGATCTGCTCACCTAAAAGTGGTATGGTGCGGGTGGTCCGTTATGCCAAGAATCTCGAGAAAACCACTAAACAGCTTCACGTGTCACTCGGCTCATCTTAAGAGGGTGTAGGGAATTTAAGAAAAACGTTAGGAGGGCTTAAGTATTTCACTTGTTCGACGTTACATCTCCGGTCGATGGTATCCGAAAGGCCTTCTCGAACAAATACAAATGAGAATCCAACGACCCAGGGTTCCCCGGAAACCCCGGTGGGGGCCCTTTCAGAACAACTCAAGTGCTTGAGATATAGCAGCTCGGATCCCAGGATGCCATGAGCACTGTACTGGACTATACCTGGGGGCGATAACACATTTCACATTTTCCAGGTGCCGGGACTCACCGGGGTGTGAACATATCTTCGCTCTCCGGTGTATACCCTGGGATTCGGGGTCTTGCCAAGCCCCCATTCATTCATTCCGAAATATGGTAGTGAGTCTGTGGTTCCTTTGGCGCATTACTAATGTAGTGCCGGTAGGCAATTCACTGGTATAGAACTCTAAGGACATCGGACGAATGCTGAATTCTACGTTAGCACCTTGCGCGGGTTCAAAGCAAGAAGAAAAGAAGTTTGAATACATATGTTAGGACGCCAACCCCACAGAATTGCTGCATGATCATAACAATGAGTGATGCCTGCAGCGCACGACGGTTTCGTGGAATTGTGAAGACTTCTGCAAGGCGGTTGCGACAGACTGAAATTCGTTTCTCGGCATCTAGGAGGATGTGGATGTACTATATATCAGGGCTTGGATTTTTGAGTGGCGGAGGCGGATCAATGACTTAAAGGCTGACCCGTAGTTGCCTTTTTTGATGTACCAACTGTTCTTTCCCTTTAGCTGACTAATCATGAGATGGCACCGGGGGAGAGGCATGTTTACCGAGGTGACTCCGGGCTGAAGTATATGAGCGGGGGATTAACAGAAAGAACATAGGACTAGAAATCATGAGGCGCCAATCTTTACTCTTTCCCTCCAAATTAGCTCCCTCTCCCCGACTAGGGTGGTGCAAACGGGTACATACACAGTTGTAAGTGAGAAAGTTCCTCCGAGCACAAGCTCTCAACCGTACTATCACCAAGATGGAATACCCTACGCCCATGAAATCACCACCAGCCGCCTGACGGGCCGCAGTTTTCCGTGCCTCCATCACACTTGGCCACTAATTGGCAATGTTAGTATCACCTACTATGCCCCGCACATGGCTGAGTCGAGGGTAGATACCTTGTACAAATGTTGTCACCTCAAGTGTCTTACTTTAACTTGGCCATGCAAGCAAATGCAGTGTTCAGAACGGTCTAGGGAGCCCAAGGGGAAGGAACTACCAAAAGGCCATAACAAGACTAGGCCGTCTCTAGCAGTCCATCCGGGGAATCGAGATCCCAGGACGGCAGCCCCAAGGGACTGCGGGCGGGGGTTTGTTGGAAATGGAGGTGTTGAAAATGGAAGCAGTGATCTGACCGAAGGATTTTGCCGAGTGAAGTGAAGTGGCCCAAGTGAACGAGAGTAATTTTATTGAAGCCGTTAAGGGATTGTAAGGTGGTTCGAGGGGAGGAATGGAAAGAGAGCAGGGAAGGAGCCGGAAGGAAGAAGGTTTTGTAGGAGAAAGGCTTTCAACGCTTGCGTGTCCCACAGGTGCATACGTGTGCTCCTGCCTACAAGTGCTGGCACCTCCCACAGGAACAGCGGGGGATGGGATGAATGACGTTTCGTGATTTCTCCTCTCTCTGTCTCTACTCTGAAATCTGGGCAAACAAATGGAATGAATGACATGGGTAGGAACCTCGGAGTCTAATTTGTGGATATTCCTTCTGCTCGGGAATGGATATTCGAGTTCTATCTGCTGCTTCTATTATTAATAAGTTTAGGCCTATTCGTCAATTCAAGGGAGAATTACGGGGCTAGTAACCATATTACCAACTCTGTAGGATGGTGAAGCACCTATCGATATGGGGTGCCTATGTTAAATGGGGCTGTGAGTGATGGATAACTAAAGTGGTGCACCACCATCAGAAGTACGTTTCGGTCGCATAATATAAAGGGCGGCGTAGGCGGGGCATGGTGACTGCCAGAGTTTGCCATGCAGGGGAGTAAAATAAAAAGCCGGGGGAAAACGACAAAAAAAGGGAAACAGTACACTATCTCCCCTCACACTTCCTCCCCACTCCCCACTCCCCAGCTAGGCTAAGGGCCGTAGAGCCACTCAAGCCTTGGCCAGGGCAACGGAAGCAACCACCCGGACCAGGTAATGTCCCTGGATGACCATGGCCTCCAGCCCAGCTACCGCCTCTGCCTGCCCGGCGGTAATCTCGGCAGGCGGCACCCATTTCGGCGTAGTGCTAGTATGGGAAGGCGATATAGCCCCCTCCCAGCCCACCGACAATCAGCACTAGAGCAACTAAGTAATAGTTGGTAAACACGCGCTAGCAAACTTGACAAGCCAAAACAAGGGGGTTGCTTAAACAAACTAATGGCCGCTGGATACAAGGTTAGGGATATCGATAGATTGTTTTTTGTCTTGATGGATAATCTGAATAATTTTTTTAAATGGTGGTGATTGTGAGGCGGACGATAGAGGGAGATTTACGGGGGGAGCTGGAACCGGTGAACCCGAGCCTCCAGTCCAGTCCGTCCGTCTTCAGGCCCGGGGAGGATGAAAAGCAGTACCTGAAGTCCACCTGGGACGGACGGGCGGGGATCGTCCGGGAGTTACTTGTCGGTAGATGTCTACAGGGGCCCACTGCCACTTTCTCAGACAGCAGTCTTTCACAAGTGACTAGCGCTCTTGCCCTACGAGTATGCATGCCCACTACTCCCGGAATTGGAGTCCGGTGGGTTCCTGCAGGGCTACCGGAACACTTGGGATCACTGGATACAGTTGGTGGGTGTGAGGGTTGAACTTTCCGCGCCAGAACAGCATTTTGTCCACTCATGTCTATACCTGCAGCATACGAAGGCCGAGTGCGGCGGTAATCATGGGGCCTGTCCGAGTTAGCCTCTTCCTGTCCAAGCATCATTTGTTGAAAATATCCGATGCGGAGGTAATGATCGGCGATGGGGTTTTTACGCAACGGAGTGGAATGGGCTCAAGTGAAGAAACGGGGCTTGTATCAAGCGAAGGAGCTCATGATTTATTGAGCTGAGTATGTAGAAAGGAAAGAAAAGAAGAAAGTAAAAAACAAGAAGGCTTAGGCGTGGAAAGGACAGGAAGGAAGGAAAAACGAATGGGAGAAAACTTTGCATAACTTGATTGTCCCTCCGCTGGTGCAAACGCGTGCCACCGAGGCCTCATTCCGTACCAAGTGCGGATATTTCCCACATCAATTTTACCGCCCCCGCTTGATTGTTATTCTTATATCTTCTTTTTCACCTCCGAAAGGCTTTCAGTAATTACGATGATCTGCTCTCATCTAAAAGTGGTATAGTGTCAGTGGTTTGTTAGTCTATGCCAAGAATCTCGAGAAAACCACTAAACAGCTTCACATGTCACTCATCTTAAGAGGGTGTAGGGAAATTTTAAGAAAAACACCAGGAGGGCTCAAGTATTTCACTTGTTCGACGTTACATCTCCGGTCGATGGTATCCGAAAGATCCTCTCGGCCAAACACAAATGAGAATCCAACGACCCAGACCCCACCGGAAACCCCGGTGGGGGCCGCTTTCAGTACGACTCAAGTGCTTGAGATATAGAAGCTCGGATCCCAGGACGCCATGAGCACCGTACTAAACTATACCTAGGGGCGATAACACATTTCACATTTTCTGGGTGCCGGGACTCAGCGGGGTGTGAACATATGATACCTTCGCCCTCCGGCATACCCTAGGATTCGAGGACTTGCCAAGCCCCATTCATTCATTTCGAAATACCGTACAAGTAAAAACCTGAATAATTGGACGGTGTGCTATGAAGTCCAGAATTCCCTTCTCTGGAAAGGGGGTCAAAAAACACAGCAAAAACACGGCCCCCTTCCCCCCTCCAAGACAGAAAAGAAACAAAGATTTTCTTGACCTTACTAGGAGAGGAAAGTCCAACGACATAGCACACCGTCCAATTATTCAAGTTTTTACGGTATGGTAGTGAGTCTGTGGTTCCTTTGGCGCGTTACTAATGTAGTGCCGGTAGGCAATTCACTGGACAGACAGTATTGTACGGTGCGGCCCTCGCACAGTCGTTAGACCCCCCGCCACAAGGGGGATGAGACGCCATTTGGTTTGCTCAAGAGATCTGAGCCCCCTGAGTTAGAGTCGGCGCCCCATGGCGCCTCGCCCTCCCTGCTATGATATCAAAAATCTATGCGTTCGCTAGGTTGCCTGGTATAAGGCGCGGCAAACCTTGCCTGACCTAAGTTATTAGGCCAATAGAATGCAAGACACATTCTGAGGCTTGAGTTACTCTAGGATATACTTAAACTCACGGAGAAGCTGCCCGGGTCACTGCGATCGGTGGCTCTGTTACCCGCGGTCCCTCGTAATCCTGGGTTATATAAGTTGCCTCTAGCATTGACTGGATTTGCTCAATGAGAACACCCTCTTAAGGTCACGATGCACAGGCAACAAAGGTCGAGCTGCATGAAGTGATATTCTACGAAAAGAGAAAAACAATTATAGCCCAAATCTCCAACCACTCCCCCCTCCGGCCACTTTCATAACATCCATAAATAATTATTCTTGTTTATCTTCCGGGAAATTCCTATCATTACCATCGTTTGTGGGTCCGTCTCCCCCCCGATCCCCTGCCCCAGGCCCTAGCCCCCCTTCTTCTCCGCTCACCCTCCTACCTTGCCCCCCGCACCTACTCCCAACGACCAAAACCGGGACCCTACCCGCCCCCTTCCCCCATATCCACCTTCCGAAGAACCACCTCAGCTGACGAATCCCATAGATCGCCTGGTCCCTACTCGGCACTCCGAAAACGCCATCCAATTCCTCCAGCGTGCGATTTCTAGTTTCAGGGACGAGCAACAAAATGAACACGAACCCGACAACATTTAGTGCAGCATACAGCGCGAACGCACCAGCGCCCATCCCTTTGTGCATCGGGGGCCACGTGATCGTCAGCACGGCGTTGAAGAACCAGGTTGCGGCGGTGGCGACGGACATGCCAATGTCACGGATGTACAATGGATAGCATTCCGCCGAGTAGACGAATGGGACAGGACCTTCGCCGGGGGAATACACCACCGCGAAGAGGTACTATAGGCTGTCCATTAGCGGCCAATTATTGATTATTAAAGAGGTGGGAGTAGGGGTGGAACCATTCCGATGAGAGTTAGCGGCGCTCTGCTATTCTCATCGCGGCCTTTATCCAGTAAACAGGTTAGGAGCATACAGAGCGCCATTAGCGGGAACGTGAAGAGGAGTAGGTTCCGCCGGCCAAAGGTATCTATCGTGCGCACGGCTGGGATTGCAAATACGAAGTTGATGATGCCAAAGCCCATGCTACCAAGGAGCGCAGTACGAATCTTCCCGTAGTCGTTTCTTGTTTTTTTAGCATTGCCCCTAAGGACATCGGACGAATACTGAATTCTACGTTAGCACTTTGCGCGGGTTCAAGACAAGAAGAAAAGAAGCTTGAATACATATGCCAGGACATTCACCCCACAGAATTGCTGCATAATCATAACAATGAGTGATGCCTGCAGCGCACGACGGTTTCGTGGAATTGTGAAGACTTCCGCAAGGCGGTTGCGACGGGCTGAAATTCGTTTCTCGGCATCTAGGAGGACGTGGATGTATATAAGGTCCCGCGCGGCTTGGATTTTCGAGTGGCGGAGGCGGATCAGTGACTTAAAGGCTGACTCGTAGTTGCCTTTTTTGATGTACCAACTGTTCTTTCCCTTTAGCTGACTAATCATGAGGTGGTGCCGGGGGGGAGGTATGTTTACCGAGGTGACTCCGGGCTGAAGTATATGAGCGCGCAAACAATTAACGGAAAGAACATGGGACTACCAATCATGAGGCGCCAATTTTTACTCTTTCCCTCCAAATTAGCTCTCTCTCGCCGACTAGGGTGGTGCGAACGGGTACATACACAGTTGTAAGTGAGCAAGTTCCCCAGGTCCTCCGAGCACAAGCTCTCAACCGTACTATCACCAAGATGGAATAATCCTACGCCCATGAACAGCCCCAGCATTATTCCAAAAGCAGTCCACATCTGCCACATCATTACGAGCCCGCCGCGGATAGTCGCGGGAGTACATTCGGATGCGTACACTGGGATAGTTGCGCTCTTCGGTCCGATGCCGAGACCTTACTTGGGCATCAGTATCAACCCCCGGAAAGCAGAGGGAGGGGAGCGAACCTAGTAGGAATCTTGCCACCAGCATCTGTTGCCATGTGTTCGTGAAGCCTTGACCAAGACAGGTTACTGAGCTGATTATGCACGAAATGAAGATTGCGCCGCGGCGGCCGAAGTAGTGGTTTAGGGGTTCTGTGAGCCTATGTTTTCGGTGAGCTGTGTTGAGTTATTCACAGAGTTAAGCACAAACCAACAACCGATTAGAGCACAGCAGAAGTATGGCGCCGAGTTCACAAGGCCGTAAAGCCATTTACTGCCTGGTCCTGATATGTTGAAGGCCCTCTCATAGAAGGTATTTGCTATTGATAAATGCAAGTTAGATAGGGGAAGAGATCCCCTACTAAGACGGAATTAACATCGTTGGTGAGATATGATGAACAAACCTCCATTGACCGCAGTCCTGAGAAGCAAGAGGTTAGCATAGTCATCGTGCACAGCTACTTGACGGTTCATGAAGCATCCAGACGTCTTGGCGCCAAGACATACGAATGCCTCATTATTGTAAAGTACCGAAAAGATCCTGCCCTTCCCTCCTCCCCCATCTACCCCCTACGGAAACCAAACAAAAGTAGCAAAGAGCACAGTAAAAGAAATGGAGATACTAACTCGTCCCACCCCTGCACCACGGCCCCTAATGCACAAGTAATCACCAGCGCATACAAGCTCTTCGGCTGATCCCACTTATGCGTCAACTCCCTCTCCAGCGCATCCCGCTCCGGACCGAGTCTACCATTTGTCTGAAACTCCGAATCTACTTCCCGGAATGACAGCGGGTTCTGCGCGAGCCCCGCCGCGCGCTGGAACAATTCCTCGTATCCCGTGCCTAGCCCCTTGTCCACGACAAACTTACGGCCGAGCTCCTGGAGCTCAGCTCTGTTGAGGCCAGCGAGGGGGTTTGCTAGGAGGCGATCGGGTATGATTGAGTCCGATATACTGCTCGGGGGTGGAGGTGGGGAGTGGGCCGGCGCGTCCTGCTCTCCGTCGGCGATAGCGTTGGCTGCTTGGGCTTCGTCCATTAGTGGTTAGTATGGGGGGAGGGTTTGAGCGTTGGAAGGGAGGTAGAGAGGAAAGGAGGTGGGAGGAGAGTATATCAAGGAGAGTATTGGAGGAGGGCTCTTATGAAAGCAGTTGGGAATAGCACCTTTTGTGGGAGCGCAAGTGATTGACTGGGCTGTTATGCCTTGAACCAGAATGATTTTAGTAGACGTTACTCGTTGGCAGGCCGTCAAACCAATCATCCAAAGGCCTGGTGTAGCCAAACTAAGCGAAGCAGTATTAATACCAATATGACACACTATTACTCTATAATAGAGGCGGAGGCACTCCGAAACGGCAGGCTAATTGGCGCAGGTGGGCGCCATATCTCGTGGAAGCAGGAATACGCATCACTAATGTTTTTTCCTTTTGGAACTGTAGTCTAGAATGGTACGGTTACTTCGATACGAGGCTGTGAAGAGAGGGGGTGGTAGCGGTAGTTCCGCGACATATTCGATCCTTGGGAACCCATCCCACGCCAAAAACGCAGCTTTTTTCCCAGATTTACAACGCGACCGCAAGTTCCTCAACAACAGCCCCTTCTCTGGCTGTTGCGACATGCACTCGAGGATGGCAGGCGGTTGCACGAGCTTCTGAAATTGGGAATTTTTGAAACAAGCGCCTTCTTATGAGCCTCCACATCGGGGTATGGTATTGTAGGATTCGAATAAAGGACCCTGTGCTTGGACGTTAGAATTGCCTCTCTCAGTAGGGTCTAGTGGGTTTTTTCTTTTTTCTTCCCCCCGAAAAACCAGATATTTGGTGTGTGTCCAGTATCCTTCTATTTTCCAGGAGAGGAAATTTTTGCTACCAAGTGCATGGTCAGTTGGTGGGTATTTTAAGTTTTTACCAGATAATATTCGGGGGTGCAACAAGTCGGGAGAACTTCCGGTGGCGTTTGCGTAGCTACTAAACTAAATCGGGAAACCCAATTGGCATTGCATGGCTCTAGCGGATGGGAAAAAAGTTGGGCGCTCTCCCCTATCCCGTGCACAGCAGTGTCTGTTTTTCTCTACAAAATAATATTCCACAGTATCTATTCTATCCGCAAACCGATATTCTGTCACTCCTCCTAAGCCATCTCGCTGGTATTCATGTTGTGTCCTCAGAGGGCTGCTGTGGAGATGGCGGAGGTGAACGACCGGCCCCGGCGGATATTTGGCGATTAACACAGAAGCATGGTTACCGTAACCAGAAAAACAGGGCGAAACGCGTGCCAAGCTCAAAAAATAGCAGGGCGCCCGACCCATCCTTGCATCATATCCTAGTGGATGGGCCCGAAAAAGTATCCGGATGAGATAAGCTGAGACCTAACCTCCATTTTACAAATAATACCTCCGCCGGGCGGGTAACTCAACCGCTGCACCAGTATCGCCGGAGGTTTGTTGTTTGGACTCTAAGTCTGATACCGCCCTTTTATCAAAATAGGTGAGCTCGTCCAGGGCACAATAGGAAAAAACTTCCAATTCACCAACTAGCCAAGAACAGGTGAGCTCCGAAACTACTTCAATAAGAATCTTTAGTTAATCTATCATTGGCTAATGCTAGAGGATACGAGAAAATAGAGCATGCAGAAATGCTGGAGGGTGAAATGGACCTGATGGAGCCAGACGCAGGCTGAGGAGGCAATGGCAGAACATTGTTGGGCACTATGGCATGATCAATGGAAACCTCCGGCAGCAAGGGCCTTTGCCATGCATTCCCCCCGTTGTCGAGGGTCACAGAAAACGTTCTCTATTTGCTTTCCTTTGTTTTTGCTATAGAATGTTATGGAAAAGCCCAGGCTCCTGTGGCGAACAGGAGGTGGTTCCGTAATTCGTTATCTTCCTACTATAGTATCATTTACTGGTACTTTTGTTTTTTTCTTCGTATATGCTTCTTTCTTGATGTGCGAACGAAATCACAAGCAATTATAATTATTACCCTCTCGTACCGCCTATCTCATTTAGTTGGCACTTGCCCCCTGCGCACACCTCGTTACAAATGTGAATCGAACCTGCTACTGGTATTCTAAGAACCGGCCCTACCAGTTGCTACTGCTCGAGTATATCTGTGGCCGCCCGGTCGTCTTTGCTAGGTACCAAAGGTGCTGGTCAGCAATGTATGGCGATGACGACGTGACGGCGACGGTGGTGGCACCGGAGGGGCATGGAATTGGTGGGGAGGATCTACCGGTAAGTGTATTATGATTTTGGGATTTACAGGTTGGAGAGAGCGGGAATGATACCATATTAGTACCTTAGTATGGTCTGAGGAAGGGATATGTAAGGTTAGCACACTTGTGCCGCCGGGTGCTACTCTCAGTAGGTAAACGCCAGCACCTTTAGACTATACCGCAACCAAGCACCCAAGCTGAAAATCAGTGAAAATACCAGTCGTACCTCACTATCCCGGACCCTACTCTACCGGATCCCCCGCGGTTTTTCACCCAAACCTAACTCATTGCCTTGGATAATTCGCTGCCCCGGACAGATTCCTTGGATTTTAGCCATCCGTATTCCCCACGATCGCGGCCGAACAAAGATGGTGTGGCATATTTCCCAACCCCACAGCAGCACCCTTTCGCTCTCGGAGCAAGGCCGTTTAGCTGGCTTCCATGCACCAGAGGATGAAGGCGGTTATTGTGCCGAGGGATGGTATACACGATTTTAAGTGTATTTTATTTTTTGTTTCTATTGTTGAAGTTACCCGGATTATTATCGTTGGGCATTAAGCTGGGTATGATACTTGGTTGTGACGCAGGAGTTGTTCGCGTTTATTCTTTGACACCCCGGCGGCACACAACTTGGGGGAAAACTAGCGTACCGTGGTGCACCAAGAGTGATCTACTAACTTTATCATAGTATCATATTCTGCACAATGGAGGCATTCAGCCTGTTGGAAACCCTTTTATACTGGCACAAGTTTCTCTACTTGAAGGACTTTGGTACGTGTAACGCTTTTTTCATGCAGTCAACGGGCCCAAGCATACCGGAATCATAGGGTATCATAGTAAAGAACAGGTACAAGTACCGGTACGACACAGTGAGCGCCCTATTGTACTAGAACCGCATCGGGGGGAAGGGGCTACTGTTCGAGTGGTAATACCCGTGCTCAACGAAAAACCGTCCATGGATCACACACCCCCTTCTTGCTCGAGTATCCAGGCAGTGCACTTCATACAGTACCGGTATCTTCCTGGAACCCACCATCTCCCCATCATGACGCAAAAAAGAAACAAAAAAACCCCACCTTTCACGACATCGCGCCGTTCCTCAAAAGCACAAGGCAACCGCAGTCGACCCCCGTCATGATTGGTCGCCGTTTCGGGCGCTCACATTGCATAGTACTGGTAACTAGGGTTGCTGTAGTATATGTGGTCACGATTACTCGAATAGGCTGGTATCTCAAGTTTCAAACCGGACTGGAGAGTCTCAGTTGGCTACTCGTACACCCCCAAACTATCCTGTTTGGAGCACATGTGCCTGTACGACCCAGTGCTACGTACCGCAGTGCGAATTATCGATCAAGTTGGACAGCCCACTCTCTGGCGAAAAGATGATAAAGGGGGTTCCCGAGGGGTGAAAAGTCGATATCAGAACCCACGCCAAGAACGCGGGGTCAATTTTTGAGAAATTGAGTTCTGCGCACCAGAGATGGGGCCCATCGCTTAGGTTACTTTATCGTTGTGCGAGAGGTATCGGTAGTTGATACAAGTCACGAAATTTGGTGAAGGGGCATTGCAGTCGGAGCAGGCCGATACCTTATTGTGGCTCGGCAATAGCTTGTTATTTTGCCAAGCATGGCGCCTACGAGTACAACACGTGCACCGCACTAGTCCGGGCTGATCCCGTGGTGAATACCGGTAGGGCTATGTGTTAACCGATACGGGCAAGGAAAATTAGCATGAATTAACTTGTCCTGGCTAGACTATTACTCCTACCCGCCAAAGGTTTGACCTGTTTCTAAGCCCCAATAGTCTATCTCCGTGGACACTTGAGATATATTCCAAACCTCTCTATTGCTGCGCAACCATTCGCTCCATCATCTGCAGCTACTCAGCAAAAGCCCTCGTGAAACGGAGTTCTTCTTTGACAGAGATTACGTTGGCCAAAGGGGCTTTGCGGGTGGAAGGCCCGTCTCACGGGTAAAGAGAAATTACATTTCACCAAGACTTAATAGTTAGTACTCGTAGAGCGGAGTGGTGGCTCAAACTCCTTCGGGGTTAAAGTTGAGCCATATTTTCTTGGCAGGGTATCATACTCTCCTACTGATCACCCTCACCAAAACTGCTGTGCTAACACTCTTGCAGCGGTTAGAGAAACATGGAAATCGATTCGCTTCAGTGGCCAAACGCTCCAATCAGATGTCAAGTATCCCTTTGTCACGTTTCCGATTTTCTCCTTTTTAACTGCTGGCTGTACTCGAGTGCCGGGATTGTATGAAGCCCATTCCATACTGGTACTGGTCGTCTCAATGCTTGGAGGGTGGAGGCTGGGGTGTTGGCTGGGTCTTGGCGGGCGGTTGGAATCGACATCTTGTGGGGAAAAGAAAGTTGAGCTTCTTTTGTGATCATACCAAGCTCCTACCGTACCAGGAGGCAGTTCCTCGAACGGTCTACAGGCACTTGAGCGCTGGTAAAGCAATAATTAGTTGCTATGCACGTTAAGGCTAGATTGGGCGGCAGGCAGCTGTGCGGGTGTGCACGGTATCTTAAGACTACCAGTATACCGGTACTTGGCTAGGAAATAGTATTTTTCCCTATGTTTTTAAGGCGTGAAGGGCTCTAATGACTCAGCGCTCGGAGTCGGCTTAAATATCCTCAGCGTAATTGTTCCAAAACATGGATTGCCTGGCAACGGATTTCACATTTTCAGAGGACACAAGGCATACTGCTGCCGAAGATCTCTTCTGGGATATGGTGTAGGAATCTACGGCACGAGGCGAGTGGGCAGCTGTCCGCACTGGCGAGCTAGATTCGGGGAGGGGGTATCATATCATAGGGTAGAATTGGTTGAATGAAAGACCGTGGTATTGGTATTCGCGGAACATGCCAGATCAACGTTCAGGTGAAGAAGGCCAGGACATAAGTCCTTCTTTTCAGGCACAATGTCCAACAAGAGATACCCGGCATCGGCTACTGGCAGGATTCCCCACGTTTCATGGCGACAGATACTTTCCAGGACTCGATTGTTCTTTCCCCCTCCCCTTGTTCATAACTCACGAGGGCGGGTTAATCCTGGGTTAACTTGTCAGGTAGGGCATTGAGGTTGGTTACACGGTTGCGTTTTCGCTTGAGGCGCAAGGCAGAGTTGGGCTGGTGCTGGAGTTTCCCGGGAGCGCTTTTTCATTTGCAGGACACAGGTGATCGGTGATGCCTAATGGTGAATAACAGAGAATGTCGTACGAACACAGCATCGATGCCCTAATTGGAAATTTAGCTGAGTTGACTTGTTTTCCTCTTTCTCCCCAACAGGTAGTGGGGTGGGCAAGTTATGGGACAAATCAACAAATCAACAGATCAGGCATCCAGGCGTCTCCCTATCTTCTCAGCTCGCCGCACCTCTGCTCGTGGCTCCTGGCTTGCCTGTAGCCTCGTATCAAATGTCATAAATGCCCACCCCGTACGTCGGGCGTTGTGCTCGAGTGTCGGTGCCGTAGTAGTTTAGTATTCATAGTGGGGAATCGCTGCCCAATAGGCTATAAGCAGTACCAGCGTGAGGAAGATATAGGCCCCCGTATCCAAAAAGCAATACATCGCTCCCATGATTCTTCACCCCCGCCTGTCAACCCTCCACCCGATACCGGTATTCACCTCCTACGAGCGTGCTTGGATGGGTCTTCGGGGAATTCTCCTATCGGTTTGATTAGCGTTAAAAACACTTTTCCGGGAGCTTTCCCCCGCTTTGCTTCTGCCCTCCCCCTTTGGTGCTAATCTTCATTGTGTCGTTCGAAAAAAAATAAAAAATGTCCTTCGGTTTTTCCGTGGGCGACTTCATCGCGGGGGCAAAGTTCGCTTGGGACCTCTATCACAAGTGCTTCCTGGTAGCTTTCTTCCACCTCGTCATCTATTACCGGTGAACCTTGGGAATTAACACAGAAAACAAACAATCACAGGTAGCTAAGGATGCCCCAAGCGAATTCATCGAATTGATGCGAGAACTTAGCTCGCTTCGCGGAGTCCTGAAATGCATCGAAGATGAGATCAACACTCGCCGAATAGACGACTCTCGGCAACTCGCTCTCAAGCGAACAATGGACGGCACAACGCGTACACTTCGGAGACTTGAATCCCTAGTGCACAAATATAGAAAACTGGGGTTTAGCGACGGGCTGCAATTTTGGAGGAGGTTGAGATGGGTTACCGAACAGCGGGATATAGAGGGTATTAGAGTAAGGATCATGGTCTATACTTGTACTCTGAATCTTTGCGTCAGTTCTGTTGGGGAGTAAGTTCTCGCCGCCATGGTAGTGACTATTGGTGAGGGGCGCTGATCATAGTACCCTATAGATCGATGATTGGCACGATAGAAAGGGACTTCAAACAAGCTCTTCACCACCAACAGGACCGGTTGTCGCTACACGACTTACCGGCATACAGCCCGGATGGTACCCCTACGCCAGAACACCAGGAAAATTCGCGAAGAGAGAGCGCGGCATCCTACCTCACGAACCAAACTAGTCTCTCCCAGGGAGGGGAATACCAGACTCCAATTACCAGCCCAACCCAGGGTGGCTTCGCCCGCCCACCAAGCATACGCCCAACAAGCCCGCTAGGGTCAGTTCACTCTGTCGTGACAGACCTCATAGATTTAAACGATGACAGTTCCGCTGAGAGCGTCCAGGAGGTACTCGCTCGCGCAACCGATCTACTTTCGAATTGCCCTGAGCGGGATTCCATTCTGCGACCGCCGGTGACGCTAGACTGGGACCCGCCGAATCCAAAAAATTTGGTCTCAGACGCCATGCATAAGAGGTTCTTGGCAAATGCCAGGAGGGGGGCTGATGATCGACGGATTTCGACCGAGGACTTGTTGAGGACGGGCACTTGGTGGGTTTTAAAGGTACGTGATGTGCGCCCTGAGAGAGGACCTTTCGCATTGTCCTAAGCTGTAATTGTTACAGTCGAGAAATGCCGCCCGCCTCCAAAACAACTCAATTCCCAATGCAAGCTCTGCATCCTCCAGTGACCCCAATTCGGGCCTGTACCAGGCGTATTTCGACCTCATGAAAGCCTCCTGGGTCCTGTACAACTACCTCCTCTCAGACCCTGATAATACAGTCGGCATGCTCGACGAGGATATTAAATCCTTCTCCACCTTACAAGATGTAATTAAATCCCTCCTTCTACATATTTTTCACTGACCTAAACCCTTCAAGGCGATTGACGAGGACTTTGAAAGCTTCCGCCAAACAGGTCTCTCCGTCGACGATATCGAAGATATGAAGCTGAATGATAAGATTTGGGAGCCCAAACAGCCAAGAGAGGCCGCCTTTGACCAACGAGTAAAGAATCCACTGCTGGATCCGGGAAGGTGGCTCACGATCGAAGAGAATCACGCAGGTAGCGATGATGAAGAGAGTCATCTGCGGATGCACGTATATACTAGTTCTAATATATTTGGTATTTGCAGTACCGCAACTAACTAGGCCTACTGTAATTAGCTTCGTTAACGCGGAACTCGGCAACAAGCGTGTCAGAATGAGAACTAGAGACGCGCGCTACATGCTAATTCTCTGGACGAAGGAGGGGCAGAGCGAGCTAAAGATTACGCTGTGTAATCAGAGTGGGACGTTGAAGATCTCGAGAGATAGTATGCTACTCCCCCTACCCGGAAATCCTATGGAATTCGAGGCGATGTTGACAGAGACAAAGTCACGCCGGAGGACATTAGGCCTTTCCTGGGGATGAACGAAGCATCGAATGTACCGCCTGCTGTGGATATTGAGTTTCCGGAGATGGAGACCACGATCCACTTCTTACACATTGGTGGTAAGCATTGCATTGTTTTTGAGCCCGATGTCAGAGCTACGGCGCCCCCCATCCCAAAAGGGAACTAGAAGCTAGATTTCGGAACTCTTGGTAAATGTTGGAGAGGGCAGGAAATCATGATATTTCACAGGCAAGAAGTGTTTATCATTGTGTATTTCTCATTTCCAGGGTATCACTTCGAACACAACTGCCAAAATTCTAGATTTCCGACCTCTAGCTTTCATTTGTGCATGCGGGCGCCCTCACTCTGCAACAGGAAGGTACTATGCTCACCTAGATGCCAATTTTAGACTTCCGCACATTCATCACGATACCGACACGCTTTTTCGACGCAGTTCAAGAGCGTAACCCTACCTCCGGCAACGAAACCACAATATACCGATGGTATCACCCCCCTCTCGCCCTCCCTTGCCTGCCTGCTCCATTGCTAACACCTACCGTTCCGTGTTATTAGTGTCCTTCAACGTCTCGAACTGCTCCACCCAAACACGAATAAACCTATAAACCCTGACAAAGCTTTCCATTCGGTTGATCTGCGTATCTGCGAGACCACCGGAGAGGAGGGCTGGATGACTACTCGCCGCCTAGTCCTTAGCAGCTCCGCCAGGGCAGCACAGCCCTGGTGTACCAGCTATTTCTTGCCGCTGAGCAATGTACAAATAAAGGGCGACGGGGCACGGTTAACTGTCAGATGGTCCGACTGTGGGCAGAAGGTTTCGAGCACTAGAGGGGCATTTAATGAGGTCATTTCTTACGTTTACGATGCGGAGAGGCCAAATAGATGTTTGAGTTTGGGGTTCGGGTCTGTTGCTGGTAAGTATTCTCCTTTAGAGGTCTATCGTGATCTAGAGGCTAAAGATGTAAATAGATGCCAATAGTTTTGAGGAGGCGGTTTTTAAATTCACCTTCAGAGAGAGGCATCGATGGGACTCCACACAAGAAAGCCGCTACGTCTATTCCATCCGAAGTACAATCACCAATGCAGAAAGGTTCAAAGGATTGCTTATCAGACATCGTGGCTCGGAGTGGAGGTATTCCGAAGCATTTTACCGTATGTTCCCCCACCCTGCGACAGTGTGAGAGTGGCAGTGCCCTATTCAATACGAGAGGCTTGAGTTTGGAAGTCGGAATAGTTGGTAAGTGTATCGGGGTGAGAGACAACTTCACAGCCAGGAGGTTTTTGGCATTGTGTATCCATTACTTTCCTTTGGCATAGGCGTGGCTACAAAGCTTCGGATTTCTGACTTCCAACTTTCATTTGTGCACGGGGGCGCTGTCACTCTATTCCTCCTCTTTCGTGTGCTGAATTTCTTGAAGTACCCCGGGACCTAGATTTTGAACTCAAAAATAGTGGTCTTAAGCTTCGGTTTTTGAAAGCGTACTACACGAACTACATTTCGGACCATGTCGAGCGGTATTACGACTTGGAGCCGGGGAAGCAACCGAAGTTCTCGCATTGCGAAAAGAAGATTGATTCCGTGAACCTGCACTTCGGATCCCAAGAGGGTATGCTATCACCACATTCATACCGCACCTCCTTTCCCAGGGTCTTAGTAGACTGGCTAACACCTTATAGATGCGCAAAGCCTCCTCCTCCATATAACCGATAGATGGGAACTCAAGTTCGCCCGGTGGGGGGGGGGGGGGGGGGGGGGGGGGGGGGGGGGGGGGGGGGGGGGGGCGGGGGGGGC
>Ga0307509_10001042_pt1 | contig 47614 bp, 43 predicted proteins | sample 10_EM_MG_FD_202245 | JGI IMG/M metagenome (GOLD analysis project Ga0307509, IMG submission 202245) | Populus trichocarpa ectomycorrhiza microbial communities from riparian zone in the Pacific Northwest, United States - 10_EM | ecosystem: Host-associated > Plants > Roots > Unclassified | place... | reverse complement strand
TCTAACTTGCTAATTGCTATATCTATTGGAAACCATGCTGCTCGCCATACTGTCAGGATACTTTCTTTATTGTTTAGCTAGCTTCCGGGAACGTGCTTTGGCTTCGGGCAAAATGTTTCGGGCTCAGGCATGTGTTGTTTAGACATTCAGGCATGCTCTGAGGAGTAAGGCATATGGGTATGGGTTTGGGCGCGTGTTTTTGTAGAGTCAGGAAAAGCATTTCCTAAGTAGGAATGTCGCGATCGGACAGGAGGTGGACAGGAGCAGGACCGGAGGTGGAAAGGGTGGTGAGCTGAATATGGGTATGAAGATGTATGGACAATGGTGTTTGTTCATGCATGGGGGTGCGGAAAAGTTGGGAAAAGGAGCGGAGGATCTATGCACCAATGTTTGTATCTGCATTTTGTTAGCATGAGATTTCGGAAAGGATGATATATACTTATCCTTTTGTCTTTAGTTAGATAGTTGTCGATTGTCGATGTTAGTGTTGTACATGCGAGAGACTGTTGTTGTTAGTGAAAAAGGCTTCCCTGCCCCTGAGTGCGTAATCGTTTAAGTGAGGTGTGAGTTCCTTGGCGTTTATTGTTTCGTTTCACTGTTTTGTTTCGCCATTTTCCCGATCTAGTGTCGTCACCGTCGATCCTAGTTTAATAATACGAGTTGTAGCAGTTTCACGATATCATCAGGTTGCGGCTTGCACCCACTAACAATCTTCTTTTACTCTTGCAAGGCCCGTGATATATCGTCCGGGACCCTTTCCATTCCACTTATCACCTGCCTCAGCAGGGCACCCAGCATACTGGTAGCTGTCTGCTCGTTTTGCGCTACGAAATCAAAGTCAAAACATATAACGGCAGTATTTTGTTCTCTTGTCCAATCGACAAGCCAGTCCACTACCAGAGAACTGTCATTGCAGCATGTTAGCACGATCTCACTCATCTCTTTGGAGAATAATCCAGGTTACCTAATAAATATCTTTCCAACACCAGTATTTCCATAGCAGAACAGAACTCTTTCATCACTCCTACCTTCCCCACTCAATCTGCTCCATCTTCTGAATTCCTTGGTCTCCATGAGCTATTGTCCGATATTATCAACTCGGCGCTGTTGAAGGTCGCTATGCCGCAAGCCGGGATCAAGTGGTGATAGCTAGGTTAGGAGTGGAGACGGCTCATCGGCGACTATACAGTTGTTCAACACATTCTTTGTCTTAGTATTATGAGAAGTAGTAATTAGAGGAACCTACCGTGATCACAGCAGGAGGAATATCAAGTTCTAACTGGTTTCCCTCTCTTTCGGAATCTCGATCTCTGTCATCCCTAACCCGATCGCGGCCAAGAAAGTACTTCTTCCAGGCCGATCCCACCCACTTTGCTGTCTACCATCCGAGGTGTTGTCAGTCATTGCAAAACTTATTTAATATGAGAGGCGGTAGAGGAAGGAATATTACCCGGGATCTAGATATTGTGCTTTTCTTACAGGTTGCGCAAAACTCTCTGAATATAAAGTTGCGAAATCCTTTTTCTTTTTCAGAGCTCTCTGTTTAATTAGCACTTGGCAAGCCACTGAATTTGAGAATTCACCGTATATCTGATTCTTCAGAGCGAAATTCTTAGTATGGCCCCTGGTGGATGCTATTCCGCAATCAAGTTCTGAAAAAAGAAAGCTGGGAGAGCTGTGGGCCGCTTTCACAACCTTTAGGAAAACTACAACAAGTGCGGGTATGAGTTGAGAGCGGAAGGGGGTCGAGGTTGTAGACGGAGAGTGCCTGTATGGTAGTGGAGCATGAGGGAAATAGTGAAGGGAAGGTGAGCAGTAGGTGAAAGAGTGGAGGATAGGTGCGCGGTGAATAAGGGAGATAATTTTCGCCTTTCTTGGCTCTCGGATTTGTGCGTTGCATTGCATTTATTGTCCGTAGCCCCAGAGGCTATGAGGACAAATACTACGGGTGGTATGTGTGAGAACTAAGAGGCTATCAGATCATCAGATCCAGCTTTCGAGATCAGATTGATATCACTTTTTGATAAACTGCGTAGTATCGAGATCAGATTGATATCACTTTTTGATAAACTGCGTAGTACATATAAGACTAGCGTCCCCCGGGCCTACGGCTCGTCCTTTTCCTGGGAGGCTTGCTAGCTAAAAAAATGAAATGGTTGCATGGTTGATGGAGGGAAAACCCAAACAGTCTCTATTTCTAAACATTAGAAAATATTGTAAGGTCTTAGAGGGGCATGTCTACATGGGTGTAGTATTCCAGACAATGGTGATGGTGGGGAATCTGAGGACATGTAATAGGGCGGATGTAAAGGACATAGGGAAGATGATGATTCCGAAAGTCCATAAGAGGCTCCCCAAAGCTGAGCTAGGCAAGCACTGGAGAAGGAAGAACCTCACACGATAATAGGGTAGCCAATTATGTACCCCACAACCATCCTTCAACTGAGCCTTTAATAGGAGATGGGCCACTGGGCATTGGAGGTTTGCACAGACACCGGGGCTCACTACTCCATCTTGTCTCCTCATGACAGAGTGAAAGCGTGGTATACTGCCGTGTATATCGAGATGATGGGGTCCACACAGTCATGTTCCATCAATAGTTCTTTCATATTCTCAAGCAGTAGCCCACCAGAGGGGAGATTCAACCACGCTCATTTAGGGCTAGGATAAACAATGTCTCTTTTCTGCAATAAGTTCCAATTCCTTCATGTCTACTGATAGCAGCCCTTGTGAGTGGTGTTTGATTATGATTAGCTAAGTGATTAGGGTCGACATCTTCCCGTTGCAGCAATAACTTGACAACACATTCGTGTCCGCAGATAGCAGCCTATCCAAGTGGCCCTTCATTGTTATGATCTGGGTGGTAGTGGTCCCCATTTCCCCATTGCAGCAATAACTTGACCACTGCTCTGTGTCCCTCACAAGCAGCACACACGAGTGGCCTTATGATCATACACACCTGAGTGACTAAGGTGTGAATTCTTATGCTCAAGCAGTATCCTTACTGCTTTCTCATGCGCATTCATCGCCGCCCATGCGACTGGCATACCTCTTCAATCTGTTGGTTGATCTTGTAACCTTTAGAGTTTATCAATACAGTCACAAGTTCAACAATTCTGAAGAACGATGCCCAGTGTAGGGCGGAGAAGAGGGGGAAAATAGTGAAGCCCCCAATATATCGGGGTAGGAGTACCTGCCCTAGAAGTGATACCACTGATATGTGGTGTTCGTATTGTTTGAAGAGTTCTAGTGCCAGCACCCTGGAATGGTCAGAGAGATCTTTGTTCACATGGGTTCCCCAATATCTGGAAGAGTATTTGCGGAATGGCATGCTTCCATTGTCAGGGGGAGAATGGGATGTGAGGTCATTGACTTGTTGCAAGTTCAGATAGGTTAAGCAAATTTCCGCGAGCACGGAGAGACGTTTAAGGAAGAGACCTGGATGATAGCAAAGATACTCTTGAACCGTATGGAGGATTAACCGCACCATTGATAAAGCTCGCAACCCTCAACGGAATCCATAGATACCATTTTTTGCGAGCGGCATTATGTCTGTGTGTATCGATTACCAAGATTATTAAGTTCCTTGCCTTTGATAAAGTGACCATCAGCAATATACCTGCTGCTATTGAATGTTGTTGTGCTAGGTAGATTAGAAGATCTTTCGGCACTGTATTAAAATTAGCAAACACCAACCCTAGCCACAGGCGGAATGTCCCCACGGAATGGATAGGAGGCAGAAGTTCGTGTTTAATATACCACCCTTTGCCTTAACCTTGAGCTTGATACGGTCAGCTGCAGCAGGTTCTCGGTATCAGTAAGCAAAATTAGAGAAGGGTTGGATTATACCGAGTGGACAATTGGTTTAACCTACGGGCTCCAGCTGCTGGGTTGGGCTCTGTCACTGGTTTAACAGGGGGGATCTTTGTCAACCGGATTGCAGAAGTAGGACTGATGCTTCTCCAGCGATTGTCATAACGGAACGAGAATTGGTGATTGGAACTGGGAAAGGGAGAGCCACTGTCATCCCAGTCGGAGGGGCAGTTAGTATTGACAGGTTTCTGTCTCTCGGAATGTCAATCTCTGTAGTCCTTAGCACAATTTCAGCAAGGGACGTGCTTCCTACAGGTTCATCCGACTTGCCTTGCTTCCTACAGTTCAAGCAGTCATTAGTCATTGCTAATCTTGTTTGCTATAAGCTGTGGTAGAGGCGGGCATGTGACGCAGGATCCAGATAAGGGTTGTAGTATGCATTGAGAGAGAAAGGTTGTCGAGGTTGAGGAAGGAGGAATGTTGATAGAAATAGAAGGTGTTTCTGAGGTGAGCTGAGAATGTGAGTGGCGAGTGAAGGAGGGAAGTGAAAATCAACGGAGAGTTATTTGGTGCAGAATCTCTGATTTGTGGGTTGCATCGTGGGTTGCCGCCTATGCTGTGACCACAAATACAGTTAGTGGTATACACCATCACTAAGAAATAGATTCCAAACACAAAAGCGAGTGAGATCCTGTGGACGTTCATTTTTGATCAGATTAGATCATCCATGGTGATAAAACTGCTCAGTACATATAAGACTAGCGTTCCCCGGGCCTACGGCTCGTCTGATTCCTTATATTGGGGAGGAATCAGGATGTTTAAGATGTTGGTTTAGGTATGGGTCGTTGAAGGGGACTTTGGAGGACGGGAGTGGATCGTGGTGTCAGAGTGGTGGTGGAGAGGGTTGTTGAAAAGCAGAGATTGTGTGGGACAACCTATAGGGTATGTACTATAGCCAAAACCCATGCAAGACATGGAGCTCTGATGGTTGATTCTTTTTTCTTTTTTTTTCTTTTTTTTTTCTTTTTACTTTCTTTCCTTCTTGCTTGCGTTCCGCCCGGCTTTCCAGGGATGCCTTGGCTCTGCCGGGCGGGGGGGGTTCAGGGCAGCAAGCAAGTAAGGTGTGGTTTGTACATTGCATTGTGCATTGCCATCTATGCTGTAACCACAAATGCTGTGGGTGGCACACACCAGCACCAACAAGGCACACTCAGCACAAAAGCGAGTGATATCCTATGCACGCTCACCTTTTGATCAGATTAGATCCCACATTTTGATAAAACTGTGCAGTACATATAAGATATGGATTACGAGTATTTGCACCTGTGTTTTAATGCGGACCTCTTCTTGTGTTCGCGGTATTTCCAACAGGTAACAAGAGTGATTGGTCATGATTCTAGATGCTCGAGTATACTCGATGATAGTCGAGCATGATCGAGTAGTACCCATGATCGAGCAAATCGATCAGATCATGGATACTCTGCTCGATCATGATCTGATCGAGGGACCCCTATGATCGAGGCTGATCGAGCAGACTATAGTCGAGCAAAACTCGATCATGATCTGATCGTGGCCATCACTACTGATAACGTGTATTCCCGAGGAAAACCTATGCTATGCAGTGAATCCCGAGCCCTCCCTCCAGTACCAGTATTCCACGATAAAACGAGTGCACTGGATGGCGAGAAAACTTATACAAAAAGCTTTCTGTCTCTTATCCTAAATTTTCTATTGTATTCTCGCCTCGGTCTACACCACTATCTATTTTTTAGAGTATTATCACGCACGGTTCCTGACACGTGCGGCACGTCTGCAAACTTTTTTGAATATGAGTGTTTGGGATATCAGCCTCACGATCACCAATCACACATAGTAGACAGTGATCCGTTTGTTTTTCATAATGTTATAACAAAAATATAAAAACAAATGAACTGACGGGCACCACAGCCATTGGAATCGACCAAATATTGATCCTCTTGGGGCACCTCCGCACCCGGAATCCCCCCTCGCTGAAGTCGCCCTCCTCGATCCGCTCCCTAAGAAATGCCCACCAGCCAAGACAAATGGAAACCTGAGGATGTAATAGCAAAATAAAACAGGACTGAAGGAGGCACAAAGGTGAAACTAGTGATGAAGATGAAACGCTAGAATTTTGACCGCTCAAGATCAAGAATAAAGAGAACCCTGATAGGAAAGAAGATACCTAGAGAAAAGAGTCAGCAAGAAGTAAATTGTAATACGACTTCAGAATTCCATAACAGAAAAAAATGATAACCTGTAAGACAGAAATATAATTGGTAGGCAATTCAATTGCTCCCCTCTCCGTCTTGAATCATTTCCTCTGCATCATCAGAATCAGATTTTTCATCACCCTCTAAATTCCAACCAAATCAGTGAATAGAAACTGCACACCGGAATCGGGGGGAAATCGTACCAAAAACCATATCCTCGTCTTCATTAGTTTCGCCAAAATCGCTGACCACCTCAAATTCGGACCAAAACCATCGTCGACCTCCTCCTTCTCAGGAGGCTTCGTCTCGACAAAACCGGGCATCTTGAACCTAGCGGGGATATCGCGTTTAGCAGTCTCCACATGCTCCTGTACAACCTTATACCTTTCCGGCTCCTTGCGTATTCTAACACCAGCATCGACATTTGCTGCGCTCGAAACATCGGCATCATCAAGCTGCGATAACATTGAGATCAACACGGTAAGGATGGGTTGAGTAGGCGACAAATGCTCCTAACAAACCGTTAACTGCTATGATAAACTTTCTCGGAGGTGAGGGGCATTAATTCAAGTACCGAAGCGAGTTCTCCAGATGTTTCACCTTCCCTAGGGGCATGAAGAATCGAGATAAATAATTTGCCATCCGGGTATATGTTATGACGGAACAGCGGACGGACAAACTTAAACTCGACGGGGCTCATCGGGAAATCTTTAGGAATTTTGAGTTGAGCCTGGAGAAATGAAAGGAAGAAAAAGAGGATAGGCGAGTTAGATCATGCAATACCGACAAATGTGCCCACTGCAGGCACAAAACAAAAGTGGGGTAATAGCTTAAGATAAGCATCCCGGTGCAGGGGCGTGGAGTTTGCGGCAGTCGGGGCGGTATCCAAGCGAACCAGGTTTCAATCCCGAAATGCTAGAGGAAATGGAAAACAAGAGCAAAATATCAGATTAGTGGTTCTTGTTACCCCAGTCGCAAAGCTGCACAAACCTAAAAACACAACAAGGATTTGAAGACTCACTTCAGCATTCACCAAGTTCTCCTTAGAAAGCTCCTGAAGCCCCTTCGTGAGCATGCCCTAGGCGATCTTGCGTTCGTCGGCTATTATGGTAAAGGCTGAGATGTAGCAGTTAAGGAGGGAATATGGGGGGGAGGGCCAGAAAATAACGGTCGGCTGTGTGTGTGGCTGGTTGTTTTCGGTGTGATGATAGAAAAGCGGGAAAGGAGAAGGGGAGAGAGAGTAATGCTTTGCACTCGTTACAGTACGTGTTCCCGCGCCATTTGGCCATGCTGGATCTCCTTACCCTATTTTTCTAATTCCGCCAACTTGCCAAACAATTCCCCTTTGCACTTTGATCATCAGTGAAAAACATTCAGAGGTTCGATTTTGTTCCCTTTCTTTTCTTTTCTTTCCAAGGCTAATTTCCCTCTCACCAGCACCGAAAGATCTCCGACAACACCGTCTCCAAGTAACGACCCTGCCAATCGCTGCATCCTTATCCATGCACCCTCCTGCGATAACGTAGGACTGAGGTCTAGGTAAAAGCTCAACGCTTCTGCGCATTTCATGTCGAGCTTTCCACTTGGGAAATCAATAACCGATCTTCTTTCCCGCAGGGGTCAACAATCCAGTCATGGGTGTCGGGAGGCTCTTGGTAGCCAGTTCGCGTTATTTATAGAAAAGTAAAGAAGAGGACGAGTTGCTACCATGAGCAGGGCTTTCGGTGTGAGTTTTTTGTCCCTGGAGAAAGAGGCAAGCTTTGACCCACCACCTCCATAGGCTAACGAAACATTCTCGAATGCTCAGGGTTTAGTAGCTAAAGCCTGGCATCAAGTGCTCAGAGCTCTTACGAGCGTCCCATTGCTCAATCGCCTCCCATGCTCTCTCGTTAGCAGCATTCTGAACCGGAACTGTTGCGCGCACGTCCTCGGCCCACGGATCCCAGTGGTTACTCTTCATTTTATTAAAGAAACTCTGGCCCGAGGAGTATTCTATTTCCACCCCTAAAGTCTGATACCGTGGATCATGCTCCGAATTCAACACTCCCATGTTCGCAGACGAGATTGCCCAGACTTCCCGGTCGACTCAGTTCTGAATTAGCGTGCTTGGGGTGGCGGTCTGGGGGGGCCTGGTTCTTTCTCGACGAGTGGCATGATGTTGAGGCTTTCACTGAGGACACTTATGCTGAACCATTAGTGTTTACTCCCGTAGTGCTCGCGGCGGGGTTGAGATTTTCGCAGCTGGGCATTTTTGCTGGGGCCTGTGGGGCGAGAAGGCTGAAGGTTTCCACCCGAGTGAGAGCCGATGATTCCCCTCTTAACGATGTCGGATGGGGAAAGGGCTGGGGGTCTGTGATTTACCCACTTTGCATGGCGTTACGGGTGAGCTATAATAGCCCCAGGAATGTTATTTACCTCCCGATTGAAAAGACCGCCAATTTCCCCCCTCATTTGTTGCCCCTATTTCTTCTCCTTTTTGATCAAAGCGTCACGAGAATGAATTATCACCGCTAAGAAGGTCTACTCTGTGAGCACCCGCCCCCATCAGCATTGCTGTCGTCAACTGTGTTTTTAACCATCCATCATCCGACTCAGCTCCATCCGACCCCCGCCGGACATTCCTCTCACCTATCCCTTCCTTCTAGAATCCTAAGATCGAACGATCGCCGAACTAACACATTCTCTATAGGTAACGGGGGAAGCGCGACACAGAGCTCAATCTTCCCACCAACTTGTCTCTCTCCTAAGCCGATGTGTGAACCCACACGCCGGCGGCCTGAAGCGGCATCTTCACTGAGAACTCCCTGTGTCTAAATGGTGATGCACCGGACATCTTGTCAGCCTGGCAAACCGCCTGCTTCCTCGAGCTCCAGGTTTTGAGAAAGAATCTCAAGGACGCCAACCGGTCCCTGCCTACTTTGCCATTTAAAAAGTCTCCGGACGATTTTGTGCCAAGATAGGTACTAACAAATGCCAAGCGTCCGGAGACTTTTTAAATATCCAAGTAAGCTGAGCGAGTACTGTGTTAACGTCGCCTCTGATGACCACTTCCCTACTGCAGTAGGACTTGCGCCCTCTGCTGCTCTCTTCGGAGCCGTCACCCCGGCCATTGCGAATTTATATGAACTACCTGAGCCACAGACAGAGTTTCAAGAGCTCGCTAGACCCTAGTCCAGGTCGCGGAGAAAAATACACCAAAAATCTCCCTTGAGGGACGGGGAAAGGAGAAAAAAACACTAGACCTCACCAAGAGCGGCAAGTCAAACTTCCTAGCACAAGGATTGTTTATTCAAGTTCGTACGGTAGTCGGTAATTATACATGGCGGTTTATTGCTCGGTGTTTCAAAATACTGCCGCATTTTGAATCATAGGAGACATCCGTGCCGGACGTCACCATACAATCGAAAACCTAGAAACCAGATTCAATCAGCTCGACAAGAAAGTTGACCCCAGATTCAATCGCCACTACAAAAAAATAAGTGACCACCACAAGAAAACTGATGCCCGCATGGTCCGTACTGAAGGGACACTTAGGGCTATCTGCAAAGATGTCAGAAATTGGGGCGGGGGGAGGGCTTCTTGACTTGTAGTCTATGATCATAGAGAGGGCTCATCATAGCACGAATGCTTTGTCTGGCGACAAAAAGCCCGTGCTAGAGTGGTTCGAAAAACTGAAGAAATGACAGGAGTTCTGTCGGAAAGACTAAGGGTTGTTAGAATTTCATGATGGTTGCATATCTTGGATGTATTCTGAACACTGTGGCGAAATACATGAGCTCATTTGAATAGAGCGTAGCATTTAGGGTAGGGTTTCCATAAATATTCACCCTGGGCGTGCGGCTTTCGAAACTATTGTCTATTTCAAAGAAATAAGTAATTGGGAAATGTTAGTTTGTAAAAAGTCTCTCTTACACATATTCTGGCGTTGAAACGAGTTTCACCCACAAAGGCTCCATCATTTACAGAGGCGAGTGCCCCGAGTAATAAGGGCCTCTTATGAATTAGCTCAGTGTCCGTCGGGTGTCTCATATTTGTGACCGGTGGGTATTCGGAGCTCGCTAGGTGTTTAGGACACGAACTCGACAATCATTCGGGGCTTTCGAGTACAGTACAGTACTAAGCGACCAACCCGTCCACCCACCAAATCATTACGAAGGCCGCTAGTAGGGCGGAAAAACAGCCGAAAAAATACAAGAACACACAGTCAATGAATCAAACCTCACAAGACCCTAAGGCTTCTTAAACAAAGCAATAGTTTCTCCTCGCGTTGAGTATACCTTGTATTACCGAGTAAGATCATTGGTAATTGGTTCAGATATTTCCAACCCAGCGGGGTCCAAGCTGGTTTCAAGTACTTAATCTCACCTCGGCAGTTACGGTACCGTATGCGGTAGCTTAAATTTCTGTGCTATTATCAAAGTTAGTCAGCGTCTGTCATTCTGCTTTAGCTCTACGAGAACAGTACTAAGCGAAGACGTAGCCTCTACCCGTCAGCTGACTGGACTGTTGGTGTTCTATTCTAGTAGTACAATGTTGAGCTCATATATCAGTCATCGATGTGCCGGCGCCCAATCAACGTCATATGATGGAGTAGGAATTTCGGTATTTGTAGCCGTACCCCCATATTTTTCAGTCTGCCTTCTGCATAAAATCTAATACCTCTATCATATTTGTCACCATAGCATCCTTACTGAGGCAACACTTTGGACATACCATGGACCACGCAGCATATCCGAACACCAACTATGGAGGAACGCAACTCTTGCGGGCTGCGGATGAAGGGTGTGAGGATGATGTCAAGTTGCTATTGGCAAGAGAGGACATCGATCCCAACATTACGGACGCCAAATGTGGCTAGACGCCACTGCTGTGGGCTACCAGTAAAGGCCATGATGGGGTAGTTAGGTTGCTATTAGAACGGGAGGATGTCGATCCAAATACGGCGGGTATCAAAGATGGCCTAACACCGCTCCAGCTGGCCGCGGAGGGCGGACATGAAGGAGTAGCGAAGTTGCTGTTACAACACGAGGATATCAACCCCAACATTGCAGACACCAAATATGGGAGAACACCACTGGTGGGTGCTGCGGGGCAAGGGCACGAGAGAGTAGTTAAGTTGCTACTAGAACGGGAGGATATCAATCCAAATACGGCGGATATCGAGTATGGCCTGACACCACTCCACTGGGCTGCGAACCGTGGGCATGAGGGAGTAGTGAAGTTGCTATTAGAACGCGAGAATGTCAGCCTCAACTCCGCGAACACCAAATTTGGCCGGACGCCACTCCGGTGGGCCGTGGATGGGGGGCATGATAGGGTGGTTAAGGTGCTACTAGAACGGGAGGATATCAATCCAAATACGGCGGATATCGAAAATGGCCTAACACCGCTCCACTGGGCTGCGGAGTGCGGATATGAAGAAGTAGCGAAGTTGCTGTTACAACGCGAGGATATCAACCCCAACATGCGGGACACAAAACATGGCAGAACACCACTCGTGCGGGCTGCACAGCAAGGTCATGAGGGAGTAGTAAAGTTGCTATTAGAACGGGGGGATGTGAATCCAAATACAGCAGATATCCAGGATGGCCTAACACCACTCCACTGGGCTGCAGATGGTGGGTATGACGGAATAGCAAAGTTGTTATTAGAGCGAGAGGACCTGATGCCGCTTATACCGAGCCCGGCTGGCCGAACAGCCCTCCAAGTAGCTGCATCCCGGGGACATGATAGGGTTGTGCAATTGCTCTCCCAACTTAGGCAGTGCCTTCCCGTGCAGGTCTATTCCCGAGGGGCACACCTGTGCCCTATATCTGAGTCGTCCGACGTTATTTACTGCTGCCATCTCCATTTCTCGTCAGGCTACTCTATAGGATCGCAGCCGGTTCCCCAAGCTGCCCAGGAACCACCAGGGCCCCTGGGACCTATTTGCGCTATAATAATTTGTGTTGCAGTCCTATTCCCCCTACTTAATCACTTCGAATAAGCGGGACCACATGGCACGGGTTTGAAAGGGAATAAGCCCAGACAGTCTTGTGATAACACACACCAGAAAATCTCTACTCCCCGCTTTCACTTCCCTCCTTCCTTTCTCATCAATCTGTCTTTTTCTCTTCCATTTCTCACTAGTATTACACAACCACCTTTTTCTTCTTTTATTGTTAAGAGACTCATGTTCTTCCTTGCGTTCAGAGATTGATAAGCTAGATCGTTGGAAGTAGTCCTTGTGCCGATGCCGGTACTCTACAGTATTCATCCCCTGTCAAAAGCATCTCCCTAAGACCATACCAATGGTTCAGTGAATTCGGGGAGGTTGGACAATAGAAAGAGAATTCGCATAAAACTCGGGCACTTGCCTCACACTCTTGCTCTTCGCTATCTAAAAAAAAAAAAAGAACTAATGGCAGATATAGGTGTATAAGTAAAACAGATCCTTCCTTCTATCACCATATATATATCTCTATTCCCCTCCATGGCCTTGTTTCTTTGTACACTCCCGTGATGACAAACTACAGATATCTCGGTCTAATATCTTGCGTAAACAGCTTTGATTACTTTTCTCAGAGGAGTCCATCTAGAGTATTAATACTATTAATTTCCACAATTTCCTGCACTAAATCTAATTAGTTTCTATGTCCCCCAAAAAACCGTCGCTGTGGCATCTTTCCCCGTTCTGTATCCCAATGTATGTAAAACCAGGCTGTTTGATAAAAAAAAAGAAGTGGAAGAAGCTCCCTACAAGCAGGGGACAGTACAATCAGTGTTCTCAATGAGGCGGTCAGTGCTTCCTGGACCAGGACAAGGACGGACGACATTATGTCGTCCCTTCCGGTCTTTTTCAAACTTGCCCCGCAACTCACCGCCAAGGACTACGGCCCCAACGTCCCCCGGGAGAAATGTCTTATACTAGCCGCTCTACAGTCCCCCGCAGTCCCCAGTCCCCCTATTCCACAGTGTTAAAAACCACCGAGAATCACTCACTTTTTTCCAGATATTTTTCTTCTTTCTATTTACGCATTGGTATTATATTTACTGCTACAGTATTGCTTCCTTTGTTTTTGGTGTTTTTCCTTCTCACTTGATTTTCTCTGCCGTAACCCGGTTTGGATTGATGGAACTGGTGATGGAAATGCAACTTAATAGCTATCGTGGATGCTAGGGTTGTGGCATCACGATGGTTCATTGTGTGAAAGACTTTCTTTACATCAGGTTACTGTGCACAGGAAGATATCAACGATCATTGTGATAAATCTCCTGCTTCATTGTTATTCTCACGGTCTATAATATTGCCGATATATTTTCTATTTCGGGCAATCATAGGATATTGGGAGGGCACTATCACTCTGCTAGCAGGGGTACCGTAAACATCTCTCCGTCAACACAGAGCTCGGAATTAGGGGGCATGAGATGTCAAGCTGGGAGTGTCTGGTCCATTTTCGACAGGTCACAGGGTGTGAGGGTTTCGCCGAGGGCAGATATGTTGAAGAAGTAGAGTGAGGTATGTACCCGACCTGCTTCTGCTGCGGTAGCCGCTGGGTAGGTGTTGAGATTTCCTGACTTAGGAATTTTTAGGGAAGAGGAAGATATTGAAACGAAAAGGCCCCCCCCCCGCTGGGTGATAGGCGAGGCTTCTCCCGATACCAAAGCCCGATGGGGATGGGTTTGAGTGTTTGAGTTTTTCCCACCTGGAATGCCGTTGCTGGTGAGCCATCACAGCCCCAGGAGTGTTATTTCACTTTCAGATTGAAAAGTCTGTCAATTTCTCCCAAAAGCTGTTATTTCTTTTCTGCTCGTATGTTATCAAAACTTTACGAGAATAAATTATCGTCGGCAAGAATGTCTTCTCGGCGAGCTCTACCGCCCCCCTCAACATTGCTGTTGTCAAAGGTGTTTTTACCCCCCTAAGTTCCATCCCCCAACTCAGGCCCATCCCACCCCCGCCAGATCTTTTCCCCTAGCCCTTCCTCTATTAACCTTAAAATCGAACAATCCCCTATCTAATCTCTTCTTAAATACGCACTAGGGCAAGGGCAAAACAAAGTTCAATCCCCCCAGCAACTCGCCTCTTTCTCAAGCCTAGCTAAGAACCAACACAACATCTGTCTGCAGCAGCACCTCCACCGACAACGACCTCTAGTGACATGGACAAGCTAGAAAGTTAGGTTGAGCTACAAAGATATTCTACCTTGAGCTGTCTTACACTTTTTGGAGAGTCCCCGGTTGGAGCTTGCATTTGGGGGAAGTGGACCCCCCCCCCCCAGTGGTGCTTCCGGTACCCGAAATCCTCAGCGGAACCCCCTAGCAGTAGAACTCGAGCCAGCGGGGAACCCTTTACCTCCATCCCTCCTTCCTTAATTAGGGATTATGACTAACAAAAAAAACCCCAAGAAACCACCCCGCCATTCAAACTCTTTGTCGAAGTTAAACCTACCTTTCCCTCGGCTTCTGTCGAATACTGGCCCGGATGCCGCCCCATTCGCAAATCTACTCACCAGTGAGTTGCTATTCATTGAGCCCCGAACTTGGCCATCCCGGAATTCATAACTTAGAAACTTTCTCGGTCGGTCAAGAAACCCGCTTAGTTCCCACCACTCCAGAGGGAACCAATCTTCCTTAACAATTTTTCTTGGCTCCTACCCTCTTAGGCACTGGTAGGGTGTGGGAAGCACATTGTTCGTTAAAGATGGCTAAAGCCTAAGCAGCCCCACAACGATCGATTCCCGATTTCAAAGCTTGACTTCACAAACCCTCTAATAGTCCCCTGCTACAAGACCTCCCATCAGCACATCAACAGTTAGAGACATCAGGAGAACTTGTTAGTGGGGAAATTATAGATTAAATTCAGGTTTGTGTTTTGCAATATTGTCTCCAAGATATTGTTGGATTAGTAGTGCTACACCCATAACCGTAGTCAGGAGATACCACCACCACCATACATCAGCATACAACCTCCGGTATTTATTCAAGTCAACTCAACTAGCCTACGCGCTGCAATAACACAGCCCTCGGCATCTCGTTGATTACTACTAGACTATTTGCTGCTACTGAAAGGATCTCGAGTAGGGGGGGTAAGGGTTGTCTTTCAACAGTTTTCGGCCTCCCCCCATGTGGTTTATGGTAGAGCTAGTACCGGAGCACGACAGCTTGTATAGGAGACTGCATGTGAGGGTTTGGAAGCAATGAGAGGAATTACAGCCGAGAAATAAACCAACTACTTGCGAATATAGGGCGGTCTTTAAGCCTACCACCTATTCTTATCCAACTGCTTGTAATAGACCGCACAGTACATTAAGATGATGACTGCCGACAAAGACAAAACACGGGACAAATACTAGTTTAACTAATGACTGGAATGAAAACAAGAGCAGCGGAATGTAACCAATTATAGCCAGTACTCCAATGAAGGGAAAATAAAAGGGGGGGGGAACACAAAAGCCGATGAATAACAAATAGTTAGTGTGAACCAGAAAACCCCTTTATTAAGGCCTATTTATATTAGAATCTCACCCACATCAACGCTTCACGTAGCAAGCCTCTGTGGAATAATAATATATCTGGTAACTAGGAACAAAGAGGGTGGAGGGGGAAAGTAAAACGAGGTATAAAGGGGGAGATGGTAAAACACTTGTCGACAGCAAAAAAGAGGATTTGCTAAGGTGTTGCGGGGGTGAGTCTTAGCGTAACTCGAGCGGTGGAAGAGATGCTCTAGTAGGATGGAACGAGGGTGGGACTACTTCGGTGATTAAATTAAGTGGCTGCTATCTGCGGAGTTGGAGATGTGGTCACCAAGGCTCAATAAGCCCTGCGGCACCCGGTTGGGTGATGGGAGGACTGCACATTGGCGTTAGAGCCTATTATGTCGGTATTAGGATCATAAGATCCGAATTGTATCTCCACCAGAGACCCGGTCGGATGCACGGCGAAATACGGGAGAGATGTTGGGGCACGGTGATCAGATGTGGATTAGTGGCCATTGCCCTTCCCTAGTGCGACGGCCACAGCACCTTAATGCCAGTCGGAGACAGTAGGCAATAGTGGGGTGTGGTTCTTGTCATCTAGCGTGGCGGGGGCGCATGGCTCTCCATTTCAACAGTATTTTCACCAGTCCCCGAATGCTAGCACTCAGAAGCCCCACGAGTGGCACCTAGCCACAGGAGGTCTCTGCCTGGTCGGGATTGACATCCCCTAGCTCCAAACGAATCTTGACAACCTCCCAATGCCCGTTCGCAGCGGCCCATGAACGTGGCGTCAGGCCACAACAGGTGTCTGTTGAAAGTCACCGGTGATCACTGCGCTTTCATGCATTATTCCTTTGTACCTTTTCCTATACAGTTAAACACTCGTTATTAGTTTCCTTTGTCATTCATTATCAAGCATAAAAGGGGAATCACTATACCTGGTTGTATAGTAGAGCGGAGGATGCGCACTGATGTCCGAAGACGATCGGAAAGCAAAGCAAGCAGGATAAAAGAAGAACGAAAACGAGGGACCGGAATTCCACTAATGCGGTGCCATCACCGGAGGGACTTCTGGCCGTCTCAGGAGGTTGTCAGAACCTTCTCCGTATCCTTGTGACAGGAATTGACTCCACAGGAAAGCTTCTGTATTTTCCATATAAACTCAGTACTTCTCCGTAGATAGAAAAATAAGCAAGTCACGATTCCCCGCATTGACAAAGTTCCATTCGCCTTGACTTCACATCTTTCTTCCCTTCATTTTAAGTTTCTCCTCTACGATCGACAGCCCATAACAACAGTGTCTACTTGGTTGGGATTGGCCTCTCCTCGCTGCAAATGCACCCTTACTACCTCCAAATACCCGTTGTTAGCAGCCCACTCAAATGGCGTCCGGCCATATTCGATGTCCACCTGGTTAGAATCCACGTCCCCTCGCTCCAAAAGTATCATTACTACTTCCGAATGCCCATTCTCAGCAGCCCTCGAGAGCGGCGTCTGGCCATAAAAGCTGTCTGCCTGGTGGGGATTGACTTCCCCTCGCTCCAAAAGTATCTTTACTACTTCCGAATGACCGTTCTGAGCAGCCCAGGAGAGTAGAGTCCGGCCATATTCGGCGTCTGCCTGGTTGGGATTGACGTCTTCTCGTTCCAAAAGCACCTTTACTACCTCCTCTCGCCCTCTCCCCGCTGCCCATGCCAGATTCGTATTCCCCGTACAATCTGGTGCATTGGCGTCCAATTCCTTCGGATCCAATAGTGCTGCAGCTATCTCCACATTTCCCAGGAATGCTGCCCCGTGGAGACCTGTGAATCCCACAGGTCCTACAGCCCCGATATAGTATGGTTCCTTGAGTATCTCATGATGACATTGGTACAACAGTACATTGGCAGATATATGTTGATAAAATTCATCGAAGAGGCTCAGCGCAAGTATTTTGATGTGCTCCGTCATCCCCCTTCTCGCATGCACCCCCTAATAAACCGAAGCACATCCCAGAAGGGGCGTTTTTAAGAGGGGGAAATAAAGAGTTGGTGAAAGACGCCTGACAGATCCGAAATTGAGGTATGTTAAAAGCAAACCTCAGCGATTGCTGAGTGAGGATTACTGAATAGGGCCGGATCACTTGACAGAGTAAAATGCATCAGCCGGACAGTGGACGAGGGTTGCTCGACAGTAACAAGACCAAGACAAGAGGCTACAAGTGTCTTTAATGCGGGGACGCTTTCCGGATCCAGATCCGTGGATCCTATCTGCACTCCTAAGGCATGACTGAGCTCCTCGCCCCTCAAAGGCCGTCCCGAGTACAACACCCACATCAGGACCTTCAAACCGATTACCCATTTAGATCCCTTCTGGGCCTTAAGTCGTGATAGGGTTGCATTATAAACCTCGCCCAGCCCATTGCCGTGTGTCGTTTCTTCAAGTTTCTTTCTTCTACAACGAATTGTTACCTCTCCCAAAATAATGTCAATTTTTAGCGAAAACAGGAGGAATCTACACAGAATCGTTAGTAAATATATATTAATTATAGTATTAGGGTGTCGAATGCTCCTACTCACATATCAGATATCTTCTCCTAAATAACCCTCACAATATCCGCCCGTAATTCCTTGTTCATGGCCTCTGACTCGGTGTCCCTGTTCAGCTTCATCTCCACATAATTCCGGATATCACCCGGATTATGGCTGATGGTTATCACGACCACGTTGGAGAAATATCTTTGGGCATCTCCCCCGATGTGATGCCTCTCGGTGAGGAATACACTCGTCCTAGGGCACTCCCGAAGAATTGCTCCCAGTGACTCGGGAAGCTCAGGCAGGTATTTCGGTAAATATTCGTCCAAGGCGTCGAGACAGATCAAAACCTGGGGTAGTAAACAATTGCCATTTTCAACATTCCCATCAGATCCACAAGTCGCGGTCCCCTACCACTGAATTCCCTTTGCCCTTTTTGAAATGCCTCCCGTACATGATCCGGGATTCCTCCTCGACCCTCTAGCTGCCTCAGAATAACGCCCATAACGTTGGCGATTGTTTGCTTTTGCTGTGAAAGGAGGTCCCAGTACATCCCCGCAACCGCGATGTCATCCTTCCCTGCCTGATCGCATAAGCTGTTGATCACTAGGGAACTGGTATTTCTAGCGGTCAGTAGCATACACTTCTTCGAAAGAACCCTGCTACTTGCCTCAGGTACGTCTTGCCCTCTCCCGGATTCCCGGAGCAAAACAATACCTCCTTACCAGCTCCATCTTCACTTCCTCTCCACTCTCTAAACTCCTTCGTTTCCAAAAGCCATTCCCAACACCATCTAACCGGTCGCTGCTCACGGCCTGGTGTCAATAATTTGGCTCCGATGGAGAGAGACAACGCAAAATCCGCGCATCCTCGTCGAACTTGCGGAAGATGTTGTTGAAACTACCGATTATGTTGCCGCAGTTATTGTTGCCGTTCCCAAAACTAACAGATTTCATAAGTGGAGTTTGTGCCAGGATATCCTATCGGAGGGTTGGTTGAAATTAGCCGTTCGTAGAGGTATCAAAGGAGTTTTAAAATGTTCAGTGAACCTAAGTGAAGGAAGTGGGGTGATGAGGCTTGTTGTGGCACAATCACTATCCAATCACTCCCCTTCAGCCAAGGTGCACGACCAATCGGAAATATGTCTCACGAACCTATCCACCCACCCGTCTCTCATACATAGCACCGGCAAGAAATCTATCTTTTTTTTTCCTCCTTAGGCGCGCGCTCAGCGTATGAGCGCAGGCCAAATACGGTGGGAAATACAGGCCCTAATGACATTCGCCTTCCCCTCCCTAACAGAACTACACTACCGACCCTAACTCCTATTCCAGCCAACAAATACGACTCCCTCCAATAATCAGACCCGTTTCCAAAAAAAAAAATATGGAATACCCATTCTCCATCGACCTAGTGGTAAATCAACTTGATAGATGGTGGAAAATAGGTAGGAGGGGAGATCTTGCTAGCAATTGAAACTCCGAGAATGTAATTGGAATTTTGCCTTCAGTTTCCACTTACAATACATAGTTAGGCTTTATTTCTTCTTATTAAAATAGATTTTCACATAATCAACTCAGTGAAAGTCCCCAACGTGAGCAACCCCCCGAGAAACAAACTTTTGGAAAAAAACCAGGAGAAATACAAGTCTCCGGTTAAAAAGATTCAAGGAATTCCCCCATAATAGTCCCTTACAATCGGCCTCCTCCGGCCACCCACCTTGATCCTTATGCAAATCCCTTAGCTCCATGCATAGTATATTTATCCTTCTTAGTATCTATACATTCAAGTTAGCAAAATTTAAGTAAAAAAAAAAAAAAAAAAGAAGACATGAGGGAGGGAGGGAAATAATAAAGCTCCGCAGCCCTCGTGCATCCACACTCGCTTACCAGATACATTAGCCCAATCCATTGCCTCAGGAGCGGTCTTAGAGGCACGCGTATCATCCTCGGTAAAGTCGAACGAGGACTCTGTATCCCCCTTGGCCGTCCCATCTGTACCCAAATATGTCCTTACCCCCTGAGCACCTGCAGCACCTTTAAATTCATCACTAGGCAAGAAGAGAGCCCGGAATCCCTCCCACAATTTCTTCCACCCTTTTTTCTTTGGTTTTTCTGGGTACGATTAATTGAGGTCAGATATAGAATGAGGACGAAAGCGGGGGAGAGGGGGGAAATACCAGGGGGTGAGAGAGTGAAGTACTCGTCAATATTGAAGGGGCGGTCTTGGCCTCCTCCCCATTCATGCTCCTCGGGGATAATGTCATGTTGGTCGCAGAGATTGATAAAGGTTGATTCGACTATTAAAAATTGAATCATTAGCCATTTGTTCTTAATAATATTCAGGCTACCATGAGGCCTGTGTATTTTCTCTTTTTGGGGAGAGAGTGGGCACTACCGAAGTCATTTAATCTCTGCTTCAGGTATCTACAGTCTGCGAGTTGCTGTGCTGAAGGAGACCCCCTGGACAGTCGTGGGGAAGGGGCGACTGTGTGAATGACCCCGGTTTTCCAGATAGGTAGAGCCTCCGACCCGGCCTGGAGGAGTACAAACAAAAAAAGTACTGCGAAAGTCCTCATGGTGGAAGCGCTTCTTATGAAAAGGTGTTTTTCATATATTTGGTTCTTCTGCAGCTGAGTTGGTAGGGTCAGGAGAGAAGAAATACAAAGCACAAGACGATACAGATGGGAGGTATGGAGGGCCGGGGTTCTCATTTATGTGTTCTCATCACTGAATCAGAAGTCACCAAATAGGGATATCTTGTTCAGTTCGGGGATACGCTTTCGTGAATTAACGTTAGACCATTCGTAATGCGAGCTCAATTTAGCTAAAGAGGTTTCTTTCGTACTTGATGAGTGTCCATTTTTGAACAGTTTTGATAGACTAACCGAAGCCGGACAGAGAGAGATGATCGTTTACACCATATATAGTCACTCGAGAAACATATCTAATTTTAGTACGAAAAGAAGAATTACTGAGCAACCGGTTCTGGTATGTGATGATAACGATGTGGATGTTCAATATACGATACAGGAAGCTCTCTACTGGTAGCTCAGACTAGATACAGAAGAGAGCGCACAAACACACAAAACAGGAAAAACCCCCAAGTGGCAGTCACGACTCTAAACCGGTCGTACCCCAGACTAACTATCATACCCTAACAACTATGGGATTCCAGCTATCAATAATTGTCCTCAGTGGGGGCTGAATAGGGTGTAGATAGATACACCACCTACGCGCTTTTCTCCGTGCTTTGCGGCGTTACCCACGCTACCCCAGTCATCATTGGGTTGTGAGCGAGCTGCCACCAGAGTGTCGCTATCAATTACTACCTATTTTCTCACCCAAGCAAAGATTTATCATCAACGATCACTCAAGCTGAACGATTGCCAACTGGCCAAAAATATCCTACCTAAACAAAGGCAAAATTCATACTATGGCTTTGACTAAAGTCTTGGTAAAGGCTTAAGTCACCTAGCAAAGGCTGACCTAGAATAGGAAAACACTAACCCCCCTCCATTAGCACCGCTTAACCCACCAAGAAAAACCCTGTATTAACGACATAATGAGACCCAGCTTGAGTCCAGGGTCAGGTTCTTCCTGAACTCAATTCTAGGTAGGCATTAGTGTCAGGTAGTCTCACAGCCCAACTAGTGCTCACAATGATAGCAGTGTTTCCTGGTTTATTGGCTTCGACTATTTGAATTATACGTCGGTCAAGGAAAAGGATGTCTTAACTAGACTAGAGCTAACAACATCCACCTACTACCCCCTTAATTCACCCCCCCAGCATCAAGCGTCGGCTCCCAATACTGCCTTTTCGCACCCTTGACACCCCCCTGCCAACCACGGACATCTTAGTTCTCCTTAAAACACCAAGTCCGAATGACAGGTTGGAACAACCCATTGCTAATTGGGCGGAGCATTGGCAATCCCGTCGGGGGGACGAGCGATGCTTCGGCTGTTGGTGGGGTATAGACGGGTGCCTGGCCACTGAGGGGTCATAACTCACCTAAGTGGTCAGTGGGCCCCCGGCACATATACTACCATCCACCCCTCCAAACCACGAGATCACCAAGCCCCCGGCTCTCTACCTCTCGCGTTCTTTATTTCCGACCAACAGCCCCTACCAGAACCTCTAGCGCACTCATTGATCACCCTAGAATATATCGGTGGCAATGATCTCCAGCTGCAAGGGCAGCGAAACCCATACCAAAACCTCCAGCAGTGGAAGATCTTTCTGCGAACAAGACACACAGAAATGGTTGGGCGGGTCACTTTGAAAGTTAATTTTTCATGGCTTTCTGTACCTTCCCCCCCGATCTACTTAGCTAACATCATAACAGATTTCTCTGGCTTTGGAAACTTGGCCAAAGAAAAAGTGGGGTAACGAAGCATCTATTTGAAATCTCGCAAAATGACCTGTAGCTAATAATTATTGAGCCTAACAAGAAAATTAACAAATTGTGACCAACTAACACCATGCCAACTGGACCGTAGCTGCATAGGTCTCATTCACCTTAGCTTTCTCCACCTCTAGCTTTACCGTATCCCAAATATCTCCAAGTCCCATTTCCTGCCCTCCTCTATTCAGCCCACTGATCTCGAAGGCTCTTCAGTGCCCTAGTCAACTCATCCAGCGACCCCTCAGTTCCTTCATCTGCCAGGACCCACTCTCTCTCTTCATTTCCACTACCTTCACCGCACCTGGAGCTACAAGATGGAGCTTCCTCCACTGGTGAAGGATGCAAAACCTATTTTATCTCAGTTCTTATCTCAGGCTTATCGAGTGGAAGGCAGACAACATACCAGCTCATTCTCCCAACTTGAGCTCTCAGATGCTTCCTCCACAGTCACCAAATGGCCACCTTTCAACCCAAAAACCTCCGTCCTACTAGCCGAGACCTAAATCTCTCCACTCAAGTGTATTAGTAATCTACTTGATTAAGCATTGACCACAAATATTGGGGGAACATGCCTCTCTCTCAGTCAGATTGCTCTGCAGCTGAGTGTTCATTGCCACCACTAAGCTATTCTCCAAGTTTGAATATGCAATTGTCCCAGCTTGCGGAAAAGCCATTACAGGCGAGGGCTGGCGGTGTGTGGGTACAGTGTCGGAGGGGGTGCTTGGTGGGATGAATACCCCTGGATAGAGGGTCTCGAATACCGGGTTTGGGTAGTAGACATTGGTATTGAGATTTCCACAAGAGCCCGTCAATGAGTGGGGGTCTTCCGAGGAAGAAGTGTCGAGGGAGGTAGAAGAACTGCAGCTTGAGTCTTCCATGGTGGAGGGGTTCTTGGGGGTGTGTCTGTGTTCGGTCTCGGGTAATAGGTTTGAATTCGAATTCAGCGGAAAACTTTCCACGTCTGTGCTGGACTTATATAACCCGTATTTCAAGAATACTACGTTGTAATAATTGTATTCATTTTAGGGGGGGCCCGGAGTTTGGGTGATCATTTGAAAAATTGGGTCTCAGGAAACATGTAATTTGAATGAGTTTCATTAATATTATGGTTTCTTAGACCCTGTTTGGCTGCAACTGTTCCATTCCGTTCTACCATACAAATGACCCTTTTCCTTCTGTTTCAAAACGGAGAGGTGGTTTTCACAGCAGCAACTGTCCCCCAACGGAACCGAACCGTTGCAGTCAAACAGTCTCTTAGAAGTGTTGAAGGTTTTAGAGATTTATTTCTCACACTTTCAGCGCTCTGCCCCCACATGGAGGCTCCGGCTTCATGGAATGTCACCCGCAGCCAATTGTGGTTATGTCATCAGAGTTTTCCTCCATATGCAATACATGGGGTTTGAAATTTGTGGATATGAGAGCAAAACTGCTTTAGTATTGGGGTTCGGATGATTCATCCTTAGGCGAGTTAGTTAAGGGGTATTTAGCTCATTGCGGTTTCGGCTTTGAAACCACTTGACGATACCAAGACAAGTCTTGAAAGGAACAGTCTGTGGCGAACCCAAACTAGAGCACGATTTCAAGCTCAGGTAACAACTACAATTTGGATCCCCAATCGTAACCCCATCCATTCAAGGTATTAGTAATACTTTAATTAATATTGATTTTCTTTTTTTTCATTTCTTTCTAACATCTTGTCAAAGCAAAAGTGATCGCGAATCCCAATCAATACCAAATCCGCTGCTCTTTGACACATGCATTATTTCAAGATCAAAACAATTACATCCTTGTGCGGTTCTTGGCCCCAACCAGTGAACCCAAGCGTCCAGTCCGTCCGTCTTTAGCTATGGACGGGACGGACTGCGGACTTGGATGGATGCCCGGGACGGACGGCGGTTGGTGCGTCCGTCCTGATGGTTGCCCTAGACGGACTGTGGGGACGGCAGGTGTCTTAGATGGCGCAATACACTAACCGAAATGGGTTTCCCCCTTATAGATGACAACCGGGCCCTGCAGGGCCCTACAGATGGCTGCGGGGCCCTACAGTTGACGGCCGGGCCCTACAAATGACTACCGGAAGAGCCCATCTTACTAAAGACTGCAGGGCCCGGCCGTCCACCCCTAGAACCGCCGTCTTACTGAGATTCGGACGCTTTACCCTGCCGTCCTGACTCACCCTGCCCGGGACGCCCGGGACTACAGTCCTGGCAGGCCTTATAGGGCGCCCCGGACGGTTGGGAACACTGGCCCCAACATACAATTTCTGAATCAAATCATTCTATGCCAAATAAGGTTTTGGTGTTCTGGGGCCTGAGACCCAAAATAAGAATCCTGTACACGGGCTGCTTGAGATATTTAGCGCGGCATATTCTATGCCCCAGCCAAGCAGGTAATTCCCCCATACCTTAATCATTCTATCGTTCTTTTATTTCCATCATGAAGCCAACCACCCCTAGATCCTTGCTACATACCCAGTAATATTTGCTGATGACAGAAGGAGGGTTTCGTGGCGTTTTGTATACATGTAGTACGGGTGTATCCCCCTAGTATAAGTGAATCCAAGTCAAGCCACCACAGCAAACTTAGACGGCCTATGCTAGCATATACTCGCGACATACGGAGAAGGTGCATCCTCAAACACATTGCCCCAAGAAGCTTCTACTCTTTCAGAAATACCAATGTAGAGGAAGAGTTTCGGGTGCTTAAGGAGATAGAAGCAGAAGCATACTAGGTTAACAGAACGAACCCAGAGAATCCGCCACCATCATGACCAACACTCCCCAGTGCCAGCGTAGTGGCAGGTATTCATTCATACCTATAAGGGTTGCCTTCCAGAGGGACCTTTAGAATATGGACTCTGAATTCCTTACGTCATTACACAAAGCTCGAGCACCGGTCAAACATTCCCCGCAGCTATCTCCTAATATCCTGCTCCCTTCACGCTACAAGAACCAAGATAGCACCTCTGGCTAATCCTTCTCGTTCTGCCCCCTGGTGCGTGATCTCGCATTAAGAGGAAGTTCTCGTTTCCCGGGTTCAAAGGCAATGCGCTGTATCGAGTGCCGGGTCCCCCGGCTGGTATTTTGGCAGAAACTGGCCCAAACCACCCATTCAGATAATGTCCGGCACAATGTGTCAAAGAGATTTAACCCTTATCTCCCAAGAATTCCCCGAGTGATAAGTTAAAGATCGCTAACTAGAACTTCAGGCGGCACAACAAACTACATCCAAGCAATTTCGGCGAATCTCGTAAAACCCATAGTCAGAGTATGGGGAGAAGTCCTGATCCGGAGCCCTTTACGTTGCTCTCTTGGTCTGGATTTCCTTTCTCATTTTTGCTGGGTCTCTCCACTGTTCAGTGTCACGGGTTTATTATCTGAAAATCAATCGGTTCTTGTTTTATTCATTCACATTCCCTTTCATTTACCTTTTCCGTTGCCCGCGACACGAAAAATGAGATGGAGTCCTTTATATATACATTACCTATTTGATTCCCTTTGCACTATCGCCTCATGGCGTTTCCCCCTCCTTATCTTCCTTTCTGGTCGGCGTTCGCGTTTATTGGAGCCCTCTGTATCTTCATCATGCATTTCCAGTTTAACGGAAACCTGTGGTACAAAACTTAACAAAATGGGGGAACATTTCACCTTGCAGCTATACCTCTTTACATTTTCTCAATTGTGGAAAAAACTCCACTGTGGATTTTGTCTCCTCGCCCCCTTCCCCCCCCCTTCCCACATCGTGTCAAGTTGCTCGGAGGCAGGTCGAGACGGGTGTCGTCACTTTGGAACCAATAATGAACTTGAAATTGTATGGTTCCGGATGTCTATACTGTGCACAAGATAATTTGGAACTCGGGACCCCTTGGCATGAAAGAAATATGTAGATATGTTCAATTCCGGATAGGTTTATAGTTTCCCCAGTGGTTTTCCGGCCACGAAATATCAGAAATAACCCCCTCCCGCTGGGGGGTTGAACCTATCCACACTTTTTGAATTGGTGGCTGAACACTAAAGACTCCCCGTTCGCAATTATTTGGTGCACGACATAGACCTCCGGAATCATAGTAAATTGTGGGCATATGGCAGAGATTCCCAGGAGATATAGGTTTAGAAACTAAAGTTAGGTTCCGGGAGTTCCTTCCGCGTGAAGATGAGCAGAAGTAGTCACCCTATGTTTGAAATCGCAGTTTGATCGCGGCAATTGGTGGGCAAGATGGCCGTGTTCTATGGCCGCAGAGGTAGGAGTATCGAGGTACGAGTCTGTATCAGCGATGCGGTGCGCAAGCTATGAAAATGGTTTCATCCCACTGATTCTCTTTCCTACTTGTCTTCGCTAGTTTCTAGCCCGCTCAAGATTGCTTTCATTGCGGAAACCTTTCATTGTTTGTTTTTCTATGGGTTGTTAAAAAAAGAGAATAGGGTATGGTATCATGATGGATTGCAAACTGTTGCTCCAGGGCCCATTCCTAGGTGAAGGTTATCCACTACCGAAAATCCCTAGGCAGCGTAATCGCCATAGCGGATGCTTCCAGTTTGTAAGTCCCCAATCCCGGAATACTATTACTTCAAACGCAGGTTCCGGTTATGCTGTTAGAATAGTATTGACTCCAATATTTGCCATTATTTCACACCCATCCTACGAGGAAAACCACGGATCCTCACTCGGAATAATGAAGAAGGATATGATTGCAAAATGCACTGGACCAGACTATGGTAGACCTCTTTTTTTCCCACTCTTGCCGTGTTCTGTGACCGCTATAGCATACCATTTTTCCCACACAAAACCGTGTGTCGAGAAGCAGTCCTCTGAGTTGAGATGTACGTGGCGTTAGCATTCTACATCTTGGCTTGCGTAATCACGATACGGTATATATACCATTCATGTCCCCCGTAGGTAGAGAGGAAACCTAACCCACAATTTTCCGCTGCAAGACAAAACATTCAATTCCTAACACGCAAGATACTAAGTAACTTTTCAAATCATAACGATTTTTTCATATCATAACGATTTGGATCAAGATCCACTCCTATATAAACACCTCTTGAAAATACCAACCACACCACCACTCGCCTCAGTCATACACCCGATCACAGTTCAAGCACCACCAAGAACAAACTCCCACGATAACCTCCAAAAACGTTGAGTCGACCAAAACTACACATCATCCTCTAATACCAATATTCAGATTAAAAATGTCGTCCTCGTCAGGCTACCATACCACTCTGCTACAAACGCTGGACCAAATAACTGCATACCTGTCCACTACGCTCTCTGTTCTCCCAAAGAACCCGCGGAAAACCCCACGCTTCCTCCGCTCCTCCATGCATGCTTCCTTGTCACACCTCCTCACCTGTGCAGAAGAAATTTACACACTACGTTTATACCACGACTTTAGAGATGACTCGGATGCTGCTCTTGCATCCACGATTAATAGATTGAGGGGCGGGCCTAGAGGGGATAGTCCTCAAGAGGTGGACTGGAGCACCGTTAGTGGTAGCGAATGGAAGTATGAGATGGAGGAATTGAAGGGGGGGGCAGAATGTTGGATATTCATACTAGAGGAGTTCAGTCAGCGGGTTGAGGAGCGTAAGTGACGAGTGATGTGACAGGGGTTGAATAGTTATACCTTGGGGTAACTTGGCCGGTGGTGGCCAGTTAGCATTATATTTTGTTTTACCGGGCTAAGAGCCCGGACTAGAATATCAGCACTTGATGAATTGATCTTTATTGATATCCCTGAAAATTCCTGCTTTATCACGGCTCTACAAGTGTACAAAGGCCCTCGCCTCTTAATAGCTCTCCTTTTCAGTGAGTTCTGTCAGATATCATAAAGTATTGGCCGAAGCTTAGCCATTGATTACTGGGCCCGCTTGTCTTCTTTGCACTCTGTTCTGTTTCGCTTCTGTTTTCTTCTCTCCTCTCAATTACTTCTTTCTGCACAATGCATAAAGTTAATGAAACCGTTCTTGACACAACCGTTATTTGACCTTTAATTTCTCTCTTGTTCTCACGTTCCGTAAAAGTTCTTTCCTCACCGTCTGTACCCATCAAGCGGCTTGCGAATACTTCATTCCATCCGCCGCTTAAAGTGCTCGGCCAACCACGGATCATTTCCAACATTTCCAACAAGTTCATCTGTCACTCCGAGTGAGCTCCGGTGAAAATCTCTGCGAGTGAGACAAACTAGAAGCCGGCCGCCACAAGGATCATAATTTCACGCGACAGCTAAGTGCCAATCAGGGTGTTCGCCATTCTGTCTGTTTCCTTCACTTCGCACAGGTTCAAAAATTTTATCTTTCTCTTTTAACCCCCGATGGTATCGGATCCCTCCGTGAAGGTTATAATCACACACCTAAAGACCGACCCTAGCCCTATCTTTTTGCACGGATCTCACTCGGGGGTACAGTACCGTCAGCCCCAGTCTCGGGGGACTGTCTTCTAGTGACTAACTTGGGCACATTCGCGGGTTGGTTGGTTGGTACATGAGGCTTGGGCGATCATCGGAACACCTCAGAAATTGAAAAGCTTCCCGCAACTTGTGACCTTTTTCGACTTACGATAATAATCTTTTATTTCACTACGTATCGATCTAGGGTAAACCTACAATTGAAAGTCTTCATACTAGAAGCAACCCCCCAACCATCAGATGCTATATACACGATGTATAATAACCTTCCGAACATAGAAAATAGAATCAAGATCTGCTCTCTCTACAGTTCTCTCCACCTCAACCGCTCACAGCAATCCAATTCCAGGCTGCACCCAACATCGCAGCCCAGTTTGGAGACTACCGTAAGTACTCGAATACAAGAGTCGTGTGCTATGTCATTGAAATTTCCCCTCCGGGATTAGGGTAGGAGAGTCACTGCGGAATCAACCCTCAGCTGGGGGGGGAAGGAAAAATACACAGCGCCCTACTCCGAGAGGAAATTCCAACGACATAGCACACCACTCTTGTATTCGAGTATTTACGGTACGCTCTCACCCGCCAACTTCAACACATACTCTGCGGTACAGTGAAAAACCTCCGGTGATTCCAGCAGGTAGGGAGTAGCACGTCGCTGGAAATAAGGGGGGGGATAGAAAGAGGAGAAGGGTCTTGACACCAGGGGGAGGACTGTTCAAGTATCCGTGCTTGTTCATGGGGGAGAAGCCCCACTACTTATAGAAAACAAATGCGCTATTGACATGACTTCCGATATACGTACTCTATTACATCGTATTTCATCATGATTCCCCTCTTACCACATGACTTGCCCAATATGGAAAGCGTAACCCCTTAAATCGAGTGATATCTCATGTTAGCGGAGAGAAAAGGAAAATTTGCGTTGAACTTGGGATATGATGTACAAAGAACTGGGTAGTAGAGAGTATGAGTTCAAATAGGAGAGTTCGTCCAAGGCAGACATAACTAAAGACTTATTTTCCACCGTGAAGTATGAAAAAAGACTCCTCCTTTGCACGGTGGATTCCCGGAGTTCTTTGAGATTACTCGTTAGCTAGGCAGGCATCCTCCTCGGAGAGTTGGACGGCGGTGGTGATCCTCACTCTGACTATCATGGTTTCTCTTTCTGCGCAGAAATACAACTAGAAGAAACCCCTTCAAGCTTTCCCGCCAATGGGGATTGTTTGTTTGTTTCTCCTCTCTCCCTTGGGTCTTCTTTTTTTTCCCTTTTTTTTCCTTCCTTTTTTCAAGCTAAATTCTCCCGCTAACTTTTCTCGGATAGGCAGGCGTCTTCTAGAATTAAGGTCCACGGAATGTCCTACAATCGGAAACTTATAAGAGGCCTTGAATTTGCGGAGATTTTTCTCATACATCAAATGTCGTGCCTCTGCAAACACTGGAATTACTTACCGGTAGAGGGTTGGAAATCTTGGAGGTGGGAAATATCGGAGGTTTCACTGTAGTGATGTCGAATTTCTTCACATTTCGCTAAATTTCAACTAGCTTAGATAGCGGTATTATTACCCACAACCTGGAACGTGGGGATATAACGCATCACCACCACACATTGTACCATGAAACAAGCGAACGCTCCTTGATTTTTAAAAAGGAGCCGGAGACTATCCCCACCACTTGCGGCTGCCCCCACCTCATCCCTGGCAATGGGGAAATCTCGCAGGAAGCTCTCCTTCGTGTTTTGCATCAAGAGATATATTTCTAATCAACTATTGCTCTTTAATCTTTCCTTTCTCTCCTCCCCCCCAAACATTTTATGCATGCTTCGTTGCTGGCAGGCAAGAAAGGGGACACATTTCAGAAGGAAAAATGAAGAGAGGTGCGACAAATCGGGTTAGATCTTCTAGATAGTTATTATACTTTGGCTTTTTTCACTTCGCTATTGTGTTGAAGAGAAAGAGACAGTATCAACAGCCCGTTCCGGGGATAAGAGATCATACTCTGGCAATTCCGCCGCTTCCATTGGCTTATATCCGGTTGCACAATGCTGATAACCCATGTAAATTTATCCAAGCCATCCCGAGGGGGCGGCAGTACTGTGCATCTGGAGTACCGCTGTTATGTCAGCTGCTCGATTGAGGAGCTCTAAATTAGTACCGCATTGTCACTACAGGTATTACTACCGGCTAAATACCGCGCAGGATGCAGAGGGATTCGGCACTTTACCCCAGCGCGGTCGATAGCCGATGTAACTTATCCTTTATGTAAATTATGTTGAAGGGTTATTGATCCCACCGATCCTACTGCAGGATCCCTCGCTGCGCGTCATCCCCAGTCGGCTGCTAATCTATAGATTCCGGGGGGGGAACTCATTAGAAGGGTTAGCGCTTTCCAGATACGGCATGTTCTGAGCCCTTTGGACATGTTGAATCTCATTTAATTGGTATTTACAATTCTGTTAACCTGCTAAAATTACGCCGACCGAGAGGTGACGGGTGACATCAATTAACTATCCGATGGTTGGTCGCGAGAAATTTTACGGGATGTGGCTGCGGGGGTAACGCTATGAACATATTAGCAGTCATGGGCAGAGATGCATTTGGCTGGTTGACCTCGAGTAACTGTTCTATCACCTCTTGCCGCACATCGCACAAGTTTTTTTGTTTCGTTTTTTAAAAGATTTTCAGCATTGTTTATGAAACTAACTTGATTAACAGCCTACTTTAACAGATCTAGCGCTCTCAATCACGTTCTCCCATCCGCTTTATGTCCTCCAGAGAGCGAGGGAGATTTATTAAGGCTCCCCCATTCTACAAACTGGAGGAGTGGGACATCGGAACGCGCTGACATTGAAGATGCTGGCTAAGGACAGGGGGTACCGATACGTTCCCACTTTCCCAATGAACTCTGTAAAAATCCACACCAGCTGCTTATGCCCAATTCAAAGCAAAGACAGGACGTAGGTAAAATCGACAACGCTCGTGCTTATCACAATTTCACACCAAGGCTCGTAGTAGTTATACCAAACACGGAAAAGACAATTCATCCGTTGGCGGTATTCATCTGGATGCCGGCGGTGGAGTAGGAGCCGGTGGCGGCGCCCCCCCTCCATGAACAGGGGCGTTCACCGCCAGCGGAGTATACCTCCTCGGTCCGGAAAAGCGACTGGCAGGTTTGGTAGGATCGACCCAGCGAGAGTGTGGCCGGATAGGGGCCTGTTGCTGAGCAGTCATTGACGGGGTCGATAGCGTGGATCCGGTGGCAGGAGATGCATTCGACGAAGGCAATTGAGACCTGGTTGGCGGGGGAGACGGGGCAGGGGGTAGGCGGACGCGAATTTCTTCATCGTCAGTGTCGTCGGCCAAGGGCGATGGCCCGCGGGTTTCGACCTCCGGAGCGATTGAGGGCGTTGGGGAGGCGATTGCGATTGCGGGCGGGGAGACAGATCTGGGGGATGCTGATTCCCCAGAGCTCGAATCTTCGTGTCTCGCTTTTCCTTGATCGTGTGGTAGGCCATTGGGAGCTTCCGGCAATTTCTCTTCCACCGGAGAGCCAGCGTTTGAGCCGCCGGAAATGCGCCCACTCTTCAAAGGTCTCATCCGCACACTTCGTACGACCTCCGGAACGACCTCCTCCACGTGTACGGCCTTGCGCTTATTCACCTTCGGCCCTTGATCGGAAGTGGCATCGGGCATGGTTTCATCAGCCGGTTCTGCCGGGCGTTGCTTCGTTTCAAGGCCGTCACTTTTCTTTGGCGGGTAGGCGGGTACTTTGTGATCGCATCTGCGCTGTGTCTGTTAGCCGGGTGCGGTGTACTACTAGGAAATCAAGGGAAATACTTTGTGATAAGCGCACAAACTGCAGGCACGCATTAAGGGTGGCATGGTGTTGTCGGAGACGGGAGAAAGAAGTGAGAATGAGGTGGTCGGGGTGAAGTGTGGTGGTGGTGCTAATCGGTTACACAGGATAATGAAGAGCGCGAACGTGACCTCATGCAATCTCTAGCCGGGAGGCTTAGAGAAGCAAGTAAGGGCGGTAAAACACTCGAGAAGGGAGATGTTTGGGTGCGGATGTTGTAGTGGAGAGGAAGAGAGAGTCAGGGATGAGAAGAGGAAGAAGGCAAACAACTGACAGCAGAAAGAGGAGAAGCGAGAGATGGATGGCGCAGATGACAAAGCATAGTGAAAAAATAGGTGGGGTGGCCCGCAAATCCTAGAGCCGCATTGGAATAATTAGCAGGGCACAAGTTCCGGTACCCGAAGAGATGTGTTCATACGGAACAAGGGCACCAATTTGGTGACCAGCAAAAAAATCCCCGTTTTGTATTCAATAGGCAGAGAATACAAGGTGCTGTACTCGAGTACTTGTACCGGTATGATAACTGAATATAGAGGTGGAGGACCAAGAGCCTTTTACTCGGGGGTGCATGAAAGTGATTTTAATTTTGTGGCGCAGCTTTGCACAAAGTGATAGGACTCGTCTGGCGTGGCCCACACCCCACCAACCCTGTTACTTTGTGCCGAATGGCGCCGCGAAATGTAAATTATTTCCATGCACCCCCGAGCACTCGAGTACGGTACTTTCAGGAGTGTTGCAATTATACTTCCGGATATGCACTCTATACCTTCTTGAGTACGATAACGCTTCCTAGTTCATACTAGTTTCACTTCAATGTCATCATAGTTTAAGCTCAACTTATTCGCTTTGGATATTTCATTTATTTCACTGCTCAATCTGTTAATCATCGATGTATGATAACTCTATGCGCATCAGATTACTTTCGCCTTCCCTTTGTTATCATTGACTTCCTTTCTACTGCAGTTATGTATTCTTGTTGCGCAGCATAAATAGCTGGCCCTCCGGCCCCTCAGATATAGTTTTTCGTTTCCTTAAGCCTTCGGTATAGAGCTTGACTATCTCGATACCTCCAACAAGGAGCGCCTAGCCGCAATGGGCACAATCAGAGCCGCAGAGACCCCTAGCCCTTAGTGCTTCATAACCCAATCTCTCCTTGCCAACCGGCGAGCCTTGTGATGCTGCTGTGTACTCGAGTACTTGTACGGTATATGAATTAATTTTTCGACATCGGTACAGCCGCGTCTAGCAATATCCTAAGAATGGCCTCTAAGTCTCAGTCAAGATAATTTCCTTTCTCTTTGAGACTGCGTTGTCACCGTGCCTTCTCCTCCATTGAATACAATTCGGCTTCAGGCCGCTTGAAGGGCTCTGCTGTTAAAAAGTCTCAATAATATGTAGATTAATTCAGAGATGGCAACGAGCGTCGTTTGCAAAAACTTTAGTGGCTGAAACACTCCAGGGTTGGGTTTTCAAGCCACCGCCACCCTACTACTCCCATCACAGCAAACAGCACAATTGCCAGAACCCCAAGTACGGGCGCGGCCGATAAGTTTAACAGTCAGGTGCCTTATCTTGGCGCACTCCAACCACCAAAACTTGCACTAAATTTTTCTTATCAGACCCACGTGATTGTTATATTTATCGGCCGCGCTCGTACGGGCAAATCACACAACCCCGCTCAAAAAAAAACCCCCACATAGGAATGCTCCGAAACCTCCGCGAAAACATCTAAACACCCAACACTCTCTACGAAATCGCCTACAATTCCTTGCGTGTGCCCCCGAAAATCCCAATTTGCCAAGGAAGCGGGGTATCATCACTCCCGAACAAATTTTACCGAGTGAAGGTTCTATAGAACAGTTGGTGCACCCTCTCCTTAACTTACCACCTTCAGGTGTTTCCAGTTCCTTGCTAAAAATCTCTCTTCCGGCTCAGGTAAACCTTTCCACTCTAGGGTGTTGGAGTTTTTCCACCGCGATCGCATATTAACTCGACTAGCTCCTCACTAACGAATACCCCCGCTTCTAGTTCTCGGAGATGCTTTGACGGAATAGTTGTGTGGTGCGCGCCGGCCAGGCGGGAGGCTACTGATCTGCTCGCGAGACCAGGCATGACCGCTTCAAGGACTGACACTCTCACGGGATTGCAGAGCGAACAAACTTCGCAAATAAAGCAGCGGCTTTCCGTCCTTCCCACTTATACAAATCCTGGGCGGGGGGGGGGCAGGACCTTCGCCTCGCCTCCGCCGCCCTGTCGCTTCACCCTTTCACAAAATGGACCTTCGGCGCATTAACGTAGGGCACAATGTAGACGCACGAACCGATCCTGAATGTTGTCGTAAGCGTGCCGATACTCTCGTCCTTCTCCAACTTCCTGCCGGCGCATACACCACGACAAGTCAAAGACATCTTGATGCATATCCGCTGGCTGTATTTTCCCTATTGCATCGTAAATGGCGGTTTGTTTGCTGTATATCTTCCATGGATCGGCGCTTATGCGGGCTTATGCGGGCTTATGCGGGCTTTCCCGTCCGCAAAGTCAACAAGCTGAAGTAGGAGATGGGCTTGAGAAATCTAGGTCGGAAAGTCCAGGTGTTGGGATGTTGCTGAATCCAGACTTGCCGATGCAGCCTTTGGCAATGCCTGCGCCGGTGTTAAGAAATTAGTGTCTTCGGATTTTTTTTTTCATTCTAGGGGGGTAACTGCTCGGTTAGGTGCATAGCTCTTCAAAAGGCCCGGTTTGTGATTGCGAGATCTACGGTGTCGCAAGAGACTTTCGAGTCGAGGCCACTCATGGTTCGATGATATTTTTACTTTTTTGTTTTTCGGCCTTTTGGTTAATTCCAAGAATCGTCTGTATCATAATAAAGATTAGTGAGGGCTCCGATGTTTAGAACCTTGGTGGAATAAATTTTAAGCGCTTGGCAGGTACTCGGGTGAGGGGGAAGATATTGGGACAGACAGGGGAATTGTAGAAATACAGTACCGTACTCTAATTAGTAGTTACCGGTATCTTACTTTTTTTGGTTCTTTGACCTCCTTCCAAGGCATATGCACAGGCCTCTGCTACCCCTTGCTTGTCCCAATACGGTACGAGTACTTCACCCCCACCTAGTGCTTGCATGGGGATGCGATTGGGCTTTGGTGGTGAGTTACGTCTCCGCAGTCTAGGTTACGATAGTCCCCGCCAAATCCGACCTTGTGGGGCTATGGATTATGCTGTAAGTGAATCACCTATTCATTTCCCATTCCGGGGACTAAAAATGCCCCCTGTTCCCGGTCGCTCGGTAAGCTGTGTGGTTTGATCTCTTTCAGGGATGATGACTTGCAGCGGGGCGAGAAACCCAATCTTAACAACATGTTACTCCAGCCCCCGGGCTAATAGGGTTCTTCACCATGAGGGTCTGTAAAAACGAGTTAAAAGCAAAGGCTATTGCAGAGTGATTACCCACCGGCGAGCGTTCTATGCGAGAGGGGGTTTCAGGGCCGTGTCCAGTTCCAGGACTTCGACAGTTTTAGGGAGACCCCGGCGGAGGACCACAAACCAAGCCTCAAGCTGCCTGCGATATCGGAGCACCGCGATTTTTAAGGGCGATGTGCTACCGGTAACAAAGTCAAATATACTTTCGAAGTGTTTGGCGCTGTAGGTTGCGTGTAGCGAAAGTGGACTACCTGCTGCTATAATACCGATGCAAATGGCTCACCGCGGAGATCTAACGGGAATGCTAAGTTAGGGTCAATGGGTCCTAAGCTATTTATGCAGCGAACTCGGGGTGATAAGTGCCTGTCTGGAGGAGCTGTTTGAAATCCCCAACACCCTCGTTTCGCCGATTCCTATCACCCCCCAATTTCCGTATTAAGAGGTGGTGGTTTGCCGAATTACTCGCTTGTAAGCATCTGACGTTCGTTGGACGAGGCGGTAGCGCACGGAGAAAGAATTTTTTTAAAAGAGAGAAGCTTCAATGACTTCGGGACCATCCGACTAGGTGGGTGTTAAACTGGATGAGCGGTCCGGGTTGACAGATAAATCTTTGGCCCCGTCCCGATGCCAAGGGCAAGTGATAGAAACTCTCAAGTCTTGATTCGCTGAGGTCGGCAGTTATCCGGAGGTTTGGAATAGATATATGTCTGCATATGATACTTGTGTGATTTCGTTTCGCCGGTGGCCTCCTAAGAGAATCCCCAAGCTTGGGTTCCAGGACTGATGCCGGAGGGCACAAAAGGAATAGGGAGGGTGGTGATGTCCTCGATAAGGTATTGTAGGATCCTAAGTTTTTTGGGTAGTATTCGGGGCAGTCGACGGTGGCGATGGGTCTATTAAGGAAGTGGGAGATACCTAGGTACAGGGTGAAAGTGGTAGATAGGGGATCGTTGACCCGGAAGCGTAAATCGAGTCAGTTCTCACCCGGAAACGTTAGATTGACCCATGTATTCGCTCTATTGTTAGTGTGGGCGATGGAGAAAGGATTGTTACTTCTTATCGTTTATCGTTCGGCTTGCCGAGACTGAGGCTATGAAGCTATTCAAGGCCGTGCACCACAGCGAGGGCTCACCTGACGGGTAGATAATTAGAGGACCGTCATTGCTGCTTGTTGGCAATATTATTCCTTGATTTCCCTTCAAGGATGCTCTCTCCTACATGATGATGTAGCTCTCTCGTGGCCCCGGATCGCCGCCATATGACAAGGCACCGCACCCGGGACTCTAATGGAGACAGCCACTCCGGTATTTTGGAATTGCGATAAGGAGGAATGTGGTTAGGGTTATTCTTAATCACGGAAGAGTTGTCGCTCTTCCTAAAAGCTCGGGAAATTCACTACTCTCCGCCGCTTTGAATGCAATCGAGAAAAGGCTTTGACGGAAAGCATAGTTAAAATTCCGATCGGCTAAAAACCCTATGTTGAGCTATCATGTCCTAGGCCTACCGCACTGTTGGATCTAGATCAGCTCGCATGTTACGCAATCTCAGCAGGAACTTTGGCATCTTTATGAGATCCTGGGGCGGAAGGGGAGGTTTGCCAGTTGTCGCATCAAGAACTTCGGACCTTCTTAACATCGAGGTTGAGCACCGACGTGGGTTTATAAATTAGACATTGAATAGACTCAGTAGAAAATCGAAATTGTTTACCAGCACAGTCGGAACGAGGCATCCGGAAGGTTTGTAATACTATCGGTATTGTTGGCAGTTGGGCTCGCCTATTCCATGATAGGACTGCATCCAACTCTAGTGATCACCAGATCAAACCCCCGTAAAAGAACTCAAGAAGGCATGGAATGAACTCACTAACTCACTAGGTACCACATTTACTCATATGATATACCGGTTGTTACTGGCTAGGTCGTTTTGTGCAGCATTTGCAACAATCGCTGTTGAGCAACATTCCTACCCGGAACAACGAGAGCTTTAGCTATGTTAGCTTCGAGATATTGCCAAGAAGGAGCCCCACTATTTCGCCAATGCCATTCCTCCTATCTGGATGCTCCGCGTATGAGCGTATCTTACCGAAGTGAACTACCCCCTCCCGTTGCATCAACGCTGGAGATGGTAACATAATGCGGAATCGGTTTGCCAGGAAGTGCTATCACCCAGGCGAACGAACTTCATGCGTGTGGTCTCCGGCGAACTCCTGTACTGTACAGTACTCGAGCGCGCGGTTCCGATTTAATCCCTCCAAAGGCGGCAAGTACAAAATTCCTGGCTAGGCCATTTTTGTTTAGAATTGATGTACAGTACCCGAGTACTGGTATCATAGTACTACACCGGGACTCGGGTGCCGGCTCCCATTGTGCATCATATTCCAGAATCACCAGATATATACCTCGTGATTGACACCTCAGCAAACATCTCCCTTGTAGCCCTCTATGTTCCACAAGGCATGGAGCTTCGCAGGGCACAACATAGTACAAGTAGCCCTAGAGGCACACCAGCGGACGCATTTCCAATTGTGCTAGAGTAGAGCATAACAGCACCATGGGATTGTTCACGTTTCCCAGCCGAGTTGTAGCTTGACTCGGACTTGCTGCCAAGCAGGGAAGCCCTTTGATCCGGGCCTACCCGGGCCGGATCTCGGGAATGCGCGCTGGTCACGTACAAGCACAGTATCATTGAAATTAGGTCTAGCAAAAATCCGGAAGCTGTCGTGTCCCCTTTTCCAGGTTGTAGTATCAGGACTTGACGTTCACAATTCCTTCGATCCTTTCGGCTCGTATTCTATCAGGTGGAGCTACGGTCAGATGATGTCTCCCCAAATACTCAACATGGTGGTTTTCTCACCGGTGGGTATTATAGACACCGACGTTAATAAAGCAGGGTATCCATCCGCATTGCCATTGGCTTGTATTTGACCCGCTGTGCCCACCGGAATTGTGGTTGGCTGTTGCATTTTGCTAAGAGCTCGTGTCGATTCTCCTGGTAGTAATTCAGTCATAATATTATTTCATTTTTATTTGGTTCAGCCGAGGGCTCGAAACCGGTTTTTATTTTCCTAAGCGATTAGATCCCCTTTACCCAAGAGGGTAATTCTAGACTTCTTAGCGTAAGATTCAATTAATCTAGTGATTTAGATAGATAGGCGTATCTACTGGCGAGATGCCCGAACCAGTGCTTTAGATATCGTGATTGCAAAAGGGGCTGCTATTGTTGTTACTAAAGCTCCGAAGCCCTAGCTATCTTTAGCTACATATGATAACAGTTCGTTTTACAAACGTTACGACATTACAAGAGCGCTCTACATGCACCAGGGAGGTGCATTGAAGACGTGGCAGAAGCTCCCATAAGGCATGAAGTATCTGAGAGCAGGGATCTTGGGCTTGTCTGCGCCTTGGACTTGCGCTACTGTATCGCTATCCATTTCTCCAATCCTTGTATTCTCGCCATTATTTCTGGCTGCTCGCGGAAGGCATGAGCCCCGGTACTCGCATGCAGCGCAACCCAAGTAATACCGCGCTTTAACACTGTAATATGGCTAATATATGAATATACTCATTATGGATTTCACTCTCTTGGCCTTTTTCTGCTGGTGAGTTTGATTCCCTTTGATTCCCCTTGATTCCCTTTCATTCCTGTATCAGGTGGGAAAAGAAATGGGTGGTGTTGTGGTGGGAAGTAGAAATATCGATCTATCACATTTTTACAGAGCGCAAAAAGATGCGCCGCACACAACAGATCAACAAAACTGCTTCCAAACGCGCCCAGGGCTTGAATGCCCGGGTTGGTGGGCGGCGGTTAGCTGCGGCCGTGGTAAACCGCTCAGAAACTTCAATCACGCCTTCAAGTATTCCTCCATACGGATTAGCTCTCGGCACATTGAGGAAACCCCAGCCCTTCACGCCCATTCTACAGTATCTTTGTCCGTTGGCACCTGCTCATGCACCAAAGCAATATTTTCTCAATCTTTACTACTGAATCTCGGTGGTGCCGGTGGGGAGAGATTGTGGGGAGTACATTTTGAACCCCAAAACCCTGGACCACCATGAGCCACATGAGCCTCTATGACAACTACCAGCAATGACGAGCGCCTAATTATACAAATTAGGTTTGTATAGAAGCATACATCTAGATTGATTTCCCCAAATTTATTCTGACAGCGGTTGGCCGACTGTGTGCACTTGTATTAGACGGGTGAAGTGTGGCATGATGCAAACGAGGTTTGGCGTGTGAAATCTGCTTTTTCGGGTCTTGGTGCCAAGCTTCATCCGTCAATCGACCGGAATAAATATTTCCTAAACAGGCTTTGGCCCGCCTGCTTTGTCTGGCTGCAGAGTGAGAAAGTGTGACTCCAAGATGGTAATGATTGGATTGAAAAAGTAGAAAATAGGATACCTGTGTATCTCTGCTTTCTTCCTCTGGTTTAACCGAACGTCTTCTACATGCCCCCTCGCTCTTAACTATGAGTCCTTTGCGGGACCATATGGGTCGTTATAACTGTCGCAGCTGCCCTCCTTATTCACACAAGTCAACTCATCCCCTCCTCTCTCATCCACCACTACACCAACCAGTATCCCTCGCTACACCCGATCAATCTTCACTCCCATCACTATGTCAGACTATTCCAACGAGCACACGCCCAAACCTTATGCTTTAGTTAACATCTCCAACATGGCCTGTGTTGGCAATAGCGAGAGCAGCAATGGGGCAATCCTGCAAAACCTAACCTCCCCGGGCAGCTTCCAAGTCCTTTTCGGCCTCACCGGCGTTGATCCACTTCCACCTCCACTCAACTGTCCTGTCTCCAACTGCTCGTCAGTTTTCGCTGGGAGAACACCCCAGAGGTACCTGTCGAGGCACCTTAAATATCCTGGGTTCTGGGGGCGCACGGGTGAATCGAAGGTTGCTTGGCTCAATCTTCACAGGATTGAGCATCACAGACTCGTAGTAGGAGGTGGTATATCCCCCCATTCTCTATCGCTTACTTCTGCGTACTAGCTTTGAGAGGGTAGACCCGCTAATGAACTAAGTGCAGCCAAGTCAACAAAGCCTAAGCGTAGAGCTGAGAATCCCCCACAAAGGATCTCGCGGGCTGCTGTATTCAAGTTACGTGCTATGAAGATGGGAATTACCGACACGACATTGGTCGCGGAGAAGGTGGCGATTTGGGAGGGGATATCGGGTGATAAAGAGAAGGGTGATAGCATCGGGGTTAGTATTCTCTTTCTTATCCCCCATGACAGGTGTGGAGTCTTTGCTAACAGAAAGCCCAATTAACCAAAGCATGATGCTTGGATTCTCTTAGATGCCTTTACCAACTTCTAAACCGCCCTCCACCCCCTATACCTGCCACATGTTGTATACCATGAAATCTGCCAATGACTTTTATTACTTTCTCCCTCTCCGTTCGTGCCTAGAGAGCGCTTTACTATGAGAAAACATATCGGTTCAAAAGTCTGATGCACTCGCTCTAGTTAGAGCGCATCTGCTGTTGTCTGAAAACTATATTCCGGGTTCCAGAGCTTCCTCGTTTGTGCAGTGCTCATGTTCCCCTTTCCGTCCGGGCCTGACTATATCACCTACTCCCACCTGATGGCCCGGAAATGGAAATGTAAAGATATCTGAGGACTGCTGGGGCATCGGTCCCTGAGTCTCCCGCTACAGTAGCCCATTGCACCCCTCGGTCAATCTTACAATTTCTTGAGGCACCGCACGTAACTTTTGTATAACCAGCACGGTTTATATGTTTATATGGGAATTCTGATTAGGGAGTTATAATCCCTATTACAGACTTGTATAAGACTTTGTCTCCTTGAAGAATATTTTTGGTGATGTCGGCTCTCTGTATCCGTTAGGAGTTGTATTTCAATATGCACGGGTTTGATCATAGATCGAAAGCCGATCTCGGCTTAAAATAAAAAACGAACAACAAAAAGCAACTAAACATTCTTAAATCAATCCAGAACTCCGGATCTTGTTTTCCTCCAGATCTATCGTGGCCACTGGACACGGTGTCCGAGTCGGGGCGAATCCGCCGGCAGTGGCTCCTTGCCCCTCCTACCATCAGCGCTGAGGCGGCTCCGGGGGGACACTTTCTGTTCGAGAAGTGGCCTGCCGTGTGGTGAGCGGGCCGCCAGCCTAACCGACGGTTCCCGGACTAGCTGCTAGCCTACCGTCGCTAAGCGAGCGAGTGATATCTAGTGATATAAGAGAGTGCGAAGCTGGCTCATTATTTGTCCGGAGTTGGCACCCGAATTAGAAAACATAGCCTTTGTCTCTGCAGAGCATTAAATAGACATTTTTAGCAGATCCCTGTTTTGAGTTCGAATTCGAATTCGAAAAATGATATCCACAACTGCGAAGATACCTTGACTAGCCGTAAAATGTGTTAGCTTGGAACTTTGATACTTGATCGGGTATGCTAAGCTACGATTTCTTGATGATCGCATCTATCTCGGTATCCAACTAATTTATTTATGGAATAGTCTTGGCAGTTTTGGGAACATCGCCAGGTGTGTCTATCATTTTTTTTCGAACTCGAGTTCGAGCTGAAAAACAGGGATCTGCTGAAAGTGTGTAATATATTGTGTGGGGTCAGTAGAAACCCCCCCACTTCTCCCGAAAGCCTAACGCATATCCCCGGGCTGAATAAGATTTCAAGAGCCGTTGAAAGATACTCTAAATCTGCCGTCTTTCCCCTCATCTCCACGTTTCTCGACTCGAGCAGTAGATTGAGTAAGGCTCAGTAAAAGATATTCTCCCCCCTCTCGGAATTCCGAACACTCTGATGGTTTGCCTGCTTTACCCTGAGGTGCATTAGTCAGACTATTGCCGGCCAATAATAGAATACAGCCCTGGTCTTCCGTTGAATTACTGCAAGAGCAACCTATGAGTTGGAATAATCGAACGCCCGGAATTCCCCTCTTTGGATAAAGGCGGGGAATCAGAGTCGAGTAGGCTATCTTTGGGCCTTCCCGAGCGATGAATAAAGAGGAAAAATGTAGCAGGCTTACTAGAAGAGGAAACGCATACCGGCACAATCTCTGCCTTGAGAAGACATCTTCTGGTTGCCGTGCGGGTCACTCGATCCATATACATTTCGACGATCGCGGTGAAAAGTTCACTTGTCCCCAACGGTAGGTGGCCAATGGTTCTCTCCCTTCTTCTTGCCTCTTCTCTCCAATACGGGTCGGTGGGACTTCTCACATCCTAGGGTGGGTTGGTATTGTGCGTAGATTGATTGCTGTGTTAGTGGTTTGTTCCGTTTCTTTTCCTGTTGGCATCCATTTTAGGGGAGACACCGGGGTTTCTTCTCTTCTTTCTTCTCTCCTCCTTTCTTCTCTTTCTTCAGTAGGCTGTTCTCATTTGAGACGTTGCTCGAAATTTGCTTCAGTCTGTTGGGCTTCTTTGGCGATCCCCTTGCCCACGTTGGGAAAAGTGCAGAAAGTATGGACGGAACACCTTCGTACTAAAGAATAACAAGCCTTCTTGTTATCGCATAAGCAGGTGATACCCAGACCCTACAAATTGCAGGCGCGCGAAAAGTGTCTGGTCACAAAATAGAGAAAGCACTATACAAGTATTTGTACTGTGCTCTAATAGTACGTAAGAATTGAACTCCGCTCTGGGATGTTTTGTGATCTCATTATTTGATAACGTCTCTGCCAAGATGCCAAGATATAATAGATCAGTAATGTCGGCAGCAAGTCGAGTGAGGCAAACTGTGATACTATTGGGCGGATTCGCAAACTTCTGCTAAAGTACTTCGGCGTAGAATAACGGCATGTTGCCCTATCAACTCGGATAGGAGAACCCCGTGTTCCGTCGTCAAGAACTCTCTAATTTCAAGGGAGGAAATAGGTCACCGAGCCCTAGCATAAATCAATGGTAAACTCGCGTTGGGGGGTATGTTGATTCAGGAGGTATGTCGGGAACTCAGATACGTAGGGGAAGTATACTTCAGTATTCAGTAGGGGCTCGAACACAGGATACGGTAATGTCAAATGTTAATTCTAGTTCCTGCGCACACTGCGTATCTCTCTTCCCGACATACCTCCCGACACGAGTTTGGAAGTTAGAAGTCACCTGTCCTGAGCCTTGGCAGCCATGCTAAAAGCAACTCCTGAGAAAAGGAAGACGCAATGACACAAACCTCTTACTGTGAAGTAGTTTTCTTCTCTCTCAAATATTCGCTTTCCAACTTCCAAATTTCAACTCCTGCGCGAGGCCCCGCGACTCTGTTTGGTGAGCGACACCACACATCTGCGCAACAAAATTGCGGTCAAGTTTCCCCTCGTGGTTGGTTCTCTAAGATATTTCACCTCACTCGCGGGATTTTCGTTGTGCAGTATTTTTCGGTATGCCCACACGCACGTTATGCCATAAATATTCATTCGATCCTAACCCAAAGCCACTTTTTCACCAGTAGCAGCGTATATAGAGTAGACAAGGTTACTCTTAAAAATTTCAGAATGCGAAATCCAGGGCTAGCATGCATGGAAAATGCTCCCCGTTAGACTATAGAGGAGAACCTAAAGTTGACCGCTAACAGTCCGGGTAACCCCTTTACAAAGATATTCTTATTCCCCCAGTATCAATTCCGGATCTTTGGGGGGGGAATAGCGCAAACAATTACTTTAGACCGGATGCAGAAGCCTCCTCAAAGAGCATGCAAATCCCAACCCCATACCGCTCCTCCCGATCCCAACACCAATTCCCAAACGGGAAATTACCCGGCTTCGCTCTCCAGGTTAAAAACATAAGCCCCAATCGATTATCTCTTTTGTTCGAGGCTTCTCGAACGCCACCAGTGGCGGTCCCGACTTCCCGAGCGATCATTCATGATCGAGTGGTAATAGTCCTGGGGTCGATTCTAAGATGGTGGCTTCATAGGTTTGTTCTGCCGGTTCGCGGGTTTCTTTTCTTCTCTTTCTTCTTTTTTTGAAATGGGTCCGATTGGAGGGTGTCGTAGTTGCGGGTAGGAGTAAGGGCGGGTACCGGTAGTGTAGTTCTGTTAGCCGAGAGGAAGGCGAAGATCATTAGGACGTACATTCCCCGCCGCAATTTAGCCTGCGCTTCTAAATTGCCCATCGCTTGTGCCTTAAGGGAATGAAACAGATTTCTTGCCGGAGGTTTGGAGACGGATAGGGGATACCGTAGGTTCGTGAGACGATTTCCTATTAAGTTAGTCATGCGCCTTGGCCAGCGAAATCATTGGATAGTGACTGCGCTACAAAAAGCCTCACGACCCCGCTTTCTTCAGCTCTGTTCATTAAATATTTATAAACTCCCTGACACCTCTACGAACCGCTACCCTATTTCTTCGTTCAACCAACATCTTGGATGGGATATTATGGCCCAAACTTCACTTATGCAATCGGTTAGCTTTGGTCACAGCAACAACAACTGCGGCAACATAATCGGTAGTTTCAATAACAGCTTCTGGCAGTCCGACGAGGATACGCGGATTTTGCGTTGGCTCTCTCCCTTGGAGCCGAATCACCGACATCAGAGCGTGCGCACCAACAGGTTCGACGGTGTTGGAGAGTGGCTTTTGGAGACGAGAGAGTTTAGAGAGTGGAAAGGTAGTAGGGATGGAGCTGGTAAGGAGGTCTTGTTATGCTCTGGGAATCCGGGAGTGGGCAAGACATGCCTGAGGTAAGTAGCAAGATTCTGCAGAAGAAGCGAATACTACTGACGGCTAGAAACACCAGTTCGCTAGTTATCGACAGCTTGTGCGATCAGGCGGGGAAGGAAGGTATCGCCGTTGCAGGATTGTACTGCGACTTCCTCTCACAGCAAGAGCAAACACTCGCCAACATTATAGGGGCTATTCTGAAGCAGCTAGTAGGCCGAGGGGGCATACCGGATCATCTACGCGAGGCGTTTCAAAATTCGCAACAAGAATTCGGTGGCAGGGGGCCGCGAGTTGTGGATTTAATGGGAATGTTGAAAATCGCAATTGCTTCGCTACCTCAGGTTTTCATCTGTCTCGATGCTTTGGACGAATGTTCACAAAAGCACTTGCCTGAGCTTCTCGAGTCACTGGGAAATATTGTCCGGGAGTGCCCTAGGACAAGAATATTCCTCACTGGGAGACAGGGTTCCGAATGGTCCGAGCAAGACTGGACTGGACCAGCTAGTCTGGTCAAAAGTCAAGTCTAGTCTAATGGTGGAAATTAGACCGACGGGATGGTCTGGATTAGCAGACCAGACTTGACCAGGACTGGTCCGACCAGGCCCACCAAGCAATAGGATATTTACGGCCCTTTGACAGAATTAGCATCTCATTTTGCATTTTGCTCCTTTTATCACAATATATTACTTTCAAATAAAACCTTTCTTAAATAAACTCATTCTTTCCATCGATTATACCGTAGAATCTCAGGAGAGTTGGAGTGATAATACTGCTTCGCTTAGATTCGGGGCAGCAAAAATACATTCACGAGTATCAAATCTTTTTCATAAAGTAAAGTGAGTGATATTACATGATTATGGAATCTTTTATAAAGACTGGTCTGGGACCAGTCTAGACTCGACCGGACCACCAGAGTTAGTCGGGTCCCGTCATTGACATCAACCTGGACCGCGAAGTCTGGTCGCGCCTCCAAGACTTGACCGGTCGGACTATTCGGAACCCTTCTGGGAGACCCTACGTTGGGGGAGATGTTCAAAGATATTTCTTCAACATGGTGGTGATACCTGTTAGCCCCAGCCCGGGCGATATCCGGAATTATGTGGAGATGAGGTTAAACAGGGACACCGAGCCAGAGGCGATGAACAAGGACTTACGGGGCGATATTGTGAGGGTTTTTCAAGAGAAGATATCCGATATGTGAGTAGGAGTACCCCGCATCCGCACACCATCAATGTTGTATATTTGCCAACCATTGTATGAAGATTCCTGCTGGTATCGCTAAACATCGACGCTATTCTGGGAGAGGTTACGATTCGTCAGAGAAGAAAGAAACTTGAAGAAATGACACGGGGCAATGGACTAAGCGGGGCCTATACTGCAACCCTATCACGGCTCGAGGCGCAGAAAGGATATAAATCGGTACTCGGATTGAAGGTCCTGATGTGGGTGGCGTATTCGGCACGGCCGCTGCGGAGCGAGGAGCTCTGTCATGCCTTGGGAGTGGAGATAGAATCTGCGGATCTTGATCCGGAAAACGTCCCTGCATTACGGACACTGGTAGCCTCTTGCCTAGGTCTTGTCACTGTCGAGGCATATTCGTCCACTATCCGACTAGTGCACTTTACTCTGCAGGAGTATCTTTCAAGTCACCCAACCCTATTATTAAACTAGGATCGACGGCGACGACAGTATGGCGACAACGAAACGGTAAACGCCAAGGAACTCACACCTAAACGATCGCAGACAGGAAAGGGGGGAAAAATCTCTTCACTAACAACAACAACAGTCTCTCGCATCCACGACACTCAACAACAACCATCTAACTAAGGACAAAAGGATAAGTATATATCATCCTTTCCTATCAGGAAAG